>Ga0209774_1000111_pt1 | contig 86637 bp, 86 predicted proteins | sample SaaInlV_150m_DNA_2_FD_184648 | JGI IMG/M metagenome (GOLD analysis project Ga0209774, IMG submission 184648) | Marine microbial communities from expanding oxygen minimum zones in the Saanich Inlet - SI037_S2LV_150m_DNA (SPAdes) (version 2) | ecosystem: Environmental > Aquatic > Marine >... | reverse complement strand
ACAAAAACAACACAGAAAAGCATCTTCTCAAACAGATGAAATACAATATCTTGTTACTCCAAACTGGAGTTTGAATATTTATACGGGGTACCCAATTCTAAAAGCATCATCATTTGATTACTATGATGATCTTAATCCAATTATCGGTTTATCTGTCGGGTCACCTTATGGATTATTTTTAGGTGATTTTTTTATGAACGTTATTGCCGAAGTTGCTTACTATAAGTTTGATAAACTCAATAATTCAGGAGCAGATCCCTTTGGTGGAGCCGCCTTTCAACTCGGAATAAGTCCTGGCTTTTTCATTGGTGAGACCAGCATTAGTCTTACACTTTGTACAGGATTGTACCATGCCGGTGAAGGTTTTATTGGCGGTGGTAGTTTGGATTTTCCACTGGGAGATATTATTATAGATAATTACGGTGACTATTCTATAGTAGATATTTTAGAAGACCATCTTGAATCTTTTGAAATAAGATTTACAACTCGCTCAAATATTGTTAAAAAAACTGACGGGTTGTGGACAGGGTGGATTGGAGCTGGAATTTCATTCGGATACGAATTTTAGATTTAACCAAAACGCAATTCATTATTTAAAATAAAATAGATTTTACAATAAAATATTCTCTATACCGCTCCCCTTTCATTTTGTTAATTTTTAACCTATATTTGGTTTCTAAAAAGAATATTTGAGATATGAAAAGAATACTAATACTACCACTATTTGTTGGCTTCCTATTTGCGTTGCATGGAAAGATCACTTTTTTTGATGGCACCTATGTCGTAGGAAAAGTAACAAAAGTCGATGAGACAACCGTCTATATCATCCCGTTAGGCCTTGATACACCTGAAGGTGTTCTTGTTGGGAATATTGATACACTGAAAATGGAAAATGGGCTAGTACCTGTTATCAATAGTTCAGTTAAGTATTTATACCAAAAAGGTGAATTTATTGCCAACAATGATGACTGGATGGATGAATATAACGATTTTAAATATAATGACTATTCTACTAAATCAGAAGAATACAAATACGAGGGTAGTAAAAAATCCAATGTGGATTATTATTCGATTGCACTTTATGGCGGAATGCCCGTTGTTGGATTATCATCTTTAGTAGATTCTGCAGGCGCCACCACGTTATCTCCAAATTTTGGAATTGGATTTCAAATGCCATATTTCCCTGTTGGTGCGGTTGATGTTGCTCCTAGCCTTAAGTTAATGACTTTTGGGTTTGATTCTCCAGAACAGGGCGCCGTGAGTGGATTTCAAGCGATTGGAAATATGAGTATCGATTTTAAACCTGTTTTTTTCTTCTTACCTGAAGCAATGCATTTATGTGTTGATCTTGGTATGAGTTATAATTTGGCCATTAGAAATGATCCATCTGAATTTGCATTATCCCATGGAAATTACGATGGTGAACCCACTTATGGTGGATTGGGATTTAATACCGGTGGCTCAATTGATTATTGGTTTACAGATCTTCCCATCGCACTTCGATTTTTTGGAAATACTAATGTCATTCCTCAAGGTGAACCTTGGCCAGAACTAAAGACTGGGTTTATAAATGTTGGTGCTAGTCTTCTTGTCATATTAAAACGAAATAGATAAATCAGCTCAACAATCTAAGTTTTCGGGTTTTATTTTTAAAAAAACATGAAAAAAATATTCCCATTTATTTTCTGTATTTTATTTTCCCAAGAAACTTATCAAGGTCAAATTACTTTTAGTTATACCGGAACAGAAAGTGGCTCCTTCACTTCATTAGTTCAAGATTCAGTTCTTTTTGGTACAGCCATCAACCAAATGGGCGAAGATACTTCATCTTTCATTATCGCATCTGTAACCCAACAAGATACAAATGACTTTGATATATTCTTTGCCATACTTCAAGATTCCACCTTTCCTGTTCAACCTCGTACTTGGCAAATCCCTGGTAGCGAAAACACTGATGATTTATCTAGTATAGAAAATATTGTGGTTTTTATGCCGGGGTTAGACTCTGCATTTGTGATGAATTTATTGGGGATGTTTTCCGATACATCTTCTACGGGTGATTCACTCAATCAAGATTCTTTAATTACAGCACTTTTCACAAACTTAGCAGATGATTTATATCTTGGGCTCGCCGGTGAATTTGAATTAACAAGCGTAAGTGATTCAACATTAGATGGTGTATTTTATACCACGCTTATTAAACCGACGTTACAAATTCCACCTCATATGGTCATGATTAATAATGGGGAATTTTCGTTTACTAAAATAGCGAGTATTGAATTAGGATTAAACGAAAACCCGAAAATTCCAAAATCTATTGTTTTAAATGCTGCCTACCCAAATCCATTTAATCCCGTTACGACACTCCGAATTACGTCAAATGGTGCATTGAATTCTCGGGTAACACTGCAAATTTTTGATATGAATGGTCGATGGGTTGAATCATTAATACAAAATAAACTTATTATTGGAACACGTGAAATTCAATGGCAAGCGAGCGCCAGTTCAAGTGGAATTTATTTTGCCGTAATGCAGTCAAACAATAATATCCAAACAACCAAATTAATTTTATTAAAATAATGAAAAATCTTAAATTAACACATCATGAAATTTTAAATAATCTATTGCTACTTCAATGGAACGATAAATCTGAAAATATAATTCCACTCCAAGGTGTTCGAGATAATTGTCCCTGTGCTAATTGTAAAGGCGAAACAGACGTTTTCGGGAATATTTATAAAGGACCAGCAGAACAATTAAATGAAGAAAGCTATAAATTATCTGGATTACAACCCATTGGATATTATGCTGTTCGCCCATTTTGGCGAGATGGCCACAACGCCGGGATTTTCACTTTTGAATTATTGAAAAAGCTAGGAGATGCCTTAGACTCATCAGAGGTATAGCAACCTTTAAAAAATAATATAGTTTACCTAAAGGGTTTACTATTATGTTCCTTGCCCAATTAATTAACATTTACACTCATCTAATGAACCAAATCAAACTAAGTCTCTTCATTTTAATAATTTCCTTTAGCGTTGCGAGGGAAATTGAATATAAACCTATTCCTCTATCCGGACTTATTACAAATCGAAAGCAAGAAATTTCCGGTATGGATTTGTACAATCAGCATGTTGTTTTATTACCGGAAAACCTCGGCGGGTTTCTTTATATGATTCCTAAAGATGATATTATTAATTCACTTGACACTGAAAATCCTATCCCAATTGAACCCGAACAACCCGCATTTCACACACCTGATTATTCTAAAACTATTCCAGGATTTGAAGGATTTGAAGCTATCGCATTTAATGGAAACAATATTTATGTTACGCTAGAAGCCAAAGATGACAAAACGATGCGTGGCTATTTAGCCTGGGGAACAATAAATCCAAACACAAAAGAAGTCACCATTCCAGATGAAAACATCTTAGAATTAGAAACACCGATTCAAGTGAAAAACATGACTTATGAAAGTTTGTTAATTCACAATAATCATATAATTCTTTTTTATGAAGTACAAGGTATCAACTTACAAAAGTCAGTCTGGCAATATAAGGTTTCCTTATCAGACTTTTCTGTTTCAAAAATCAAATTCCCTAATATTGAATATCGAATAACAGATGTTTCTCGAATTGATCAGAAAAATCGATTTTGGGCAATCAATTATTTTTGGACTGGGGACGCTAAACAAGTAAAACCTGCACCTGATCCAATTGCAATGTTATTTAAAGAAGGGAAAACCCACCGAAATTCCGATAGCGTTGAGCGACTCATTGAGCTTGAAATAAGTGATGATAAAATTCAATTATCTGGTCGAGAACCTATTCAACTCCAATTGAGTGAAAAAAACTCAAGAAATTGGGAGGCAATTGTTCGAATTGATGATAAAGGAATATTAATTGCCACAGATAAATATCCTGAAATGATATTGGGATTTATTGCCTTTTAAATCATTGAAATATTCAATCCGCTATCTTATAATATTTTTTATAGTTTTTTCATCCTGTGAAAAGTATCAGGATGACTCCTATGTATTACTCATTTCTTTTGATGGGTTTCGAGCAGATTATCTCGATTGGTATGAAACACCCAATATGGATACGTTTTTCAAAAAAGGCGTTCGAGCCAAAGGGATGATTCCTGTATTTGTTTCTAAAACTTTCCCTAATCATTATAGCATCGCTACAGGAATGTATATAGAAAATCACGGGTTAATTGGTAATCATTTTTATGATGAAAAGTTCGATGATACCTATACACTAAGTGATCGATCCAAAGTAGAAGATCCAAAGTTTTACGGAGGAGAACCCATTTGGGTTACAGCAGAAAACCAAGGTGTAAAAACAGCATCCTATTTTTGGGTAGGTTCAGAAGCACCCATTGGTGGAGTCTATGCGAGTAAATGGAAAAAATACGATCATAATTTCTCATTCGAATCTAGAATTGATTCAATCGTGTCATGGTTTTCACTTCCCATTAAAGAAAGACCTCGGTTAAGTTTATTATATTTTCACGAACCCGATTGGACAGGACATGAAACCGGTCCAAAAAGTCTTGAAACCAAGGCAATGGTTCAGCATTTAGATTCGTTATTTGGGGTTTTAATCTCAAAACTTGATCAATTGCCAATATCTAAACAAATAAATATTATAGCAGTGGCTGATCATGGGATGGCTGAAATTAGTTCCGATAGAACCATTGAACTTTCTGACTATACAGATATGAACCAAATTATCCAAGAGGGTGATGGCCCTTATGCCTTTCTATACAGGAAAGATGGAACTTCAATTGATAAGACTGTGGACGATTTAAAAAATGTCGACCATATTTCTATTTATAAAAAAGAAAATATACCCGAACGCTATCATTTTAAAAATCATTATAGAATTAAAGATGCTTTAGTTGTTGCGGATGAAGGTTGGTATATAAATAATCAGGCTATTGGTTCTTCTGCTGATGCAGGTGATTACATCCCCGTTGGGGGAACACATGGATATGATAATCAATTAAAGAGTATGCATGCTCTTTTTATCGCTCAGGGACCAGCCTTTAAAAAAGGTGTTATTTCCGAGCCATTTGAAAATGTAAATATTTATCCCATGATCTCGGAAATATTGGGTATTATCCCAAGCGAAAATATTGATGGAAATCTTAATAATATTAGACACCTACTAAAATGAAACATCACTTAAAAATCCTATTAATTATTTTATTGTTTACCCAATCATTGATGGCTTGGGGGCGAACTGGACATCGAATTGTCGGTAAAGTTGCTGAAACATATTTAACAAAAAACACCAAAAACCAAATTAAAAAACTCATGGGACACCATGATCTTTCTCGATTGAGTAATTGGGCAGATGAAATTAAATCTGATCCAGATTGGAAACATGCATGGGATTGGCACTTTTGTACAATTCCAGACGGCCAAGAATATATTTCAGGTAAAAATACTGGAGTTGCGATAGAAAAGGTAAATGAATTTATTGCTACTTTGAACAACAAAAAAGCATCCAAGAAAAACAAACAAATTGCACTAAAATTTTTTATTCATTTGGTTGGAGATCTTCACCAGCCTCTTCATGTCGGAAATGGAAATGATCGTGGTGGAAACGATATTAAACTCAAATGGTTTGACGAAGAAACAAACCTTCATAGTATTTGGGATTCAAAATTAATCCAACACCAAAATTTAAGTTATACTGAATATGTAGATTATCTCTTGCTCGATATTAACTACAGCAATATCCGAAAATGGCAAGGAGATTCATTGATGGTATATATAAATGAATCAAAGAATTATCGAAATCAATGCTATGATTTCTCTGGAAAAAAATTGAAATGGGATTATTTCTATAATAATAAAGAATTATTGGAACTAAGATTGCTTCAAGGTGGCGCTAGACTCTCTGGTGAACTGAACCGAATTTTCAAATAAAACTTAGATGGTCATTTGGCCTTACCTTGGGCGGCTACTTCTGCCGCTTTTTTTGCAATAGCATCTTGATCGCCCAAATAATAATTCTTAATTGGAATTAAATTTTCATCTAATTCGTAAACAAGCGGAACGCCTGTTGGAATATTGAGTCCAAGAATATCTTCATCCGACACCTGATCTAAATATTTAACTAGTGCTCTCAATGAGTTTCCGTGTGCAACAATTAATACATTTTTACCCGCTTCAATATCTGGCTTTATAGATCCAAACCAATAGGGTAAAAATCTTTCCACTGTATCTTTCAAACATTCTGATGAAGGCATATCAGATGGCGATAACATGGAATACTTTTCATCAAACCTGGGGTGACGTTTATCATCTAATTCCAAATTCGGAGGTGGCGTCGAATAACTTCTTCTCCAAACAAGCACTTGATTGTCCCCATATTCTTTGGCTGTTTCTGCTTTATTAAGACCTTGAAGTGCACCATAATGTCTTTCGTTTAACCGCCAGTTATATTGAATTGGGATATCAAGAATATCCATTTCTTTCAAACAAATATCCATAGTACGTGTTGCACGTTTTAACACAGACGTATGGATTATATCAAAAATAAATCCTTCATCCTTTAAAAGTTGCCCAGACAATCTTGCTTCAGATTCTCCTTTTTGTGTTAAATCAACATCAGTCCAACCTGTGAACCGATTTTCTAAATTCCACTGACTTTCACCGTGGCGTAGTAATACTAGTTTTATCATAATCCCTGCTTTTGTTAATAATGTGGTGGTTGAAATTCTTAATCAGACTTTACAGTCCAAAGGATTATTTTAGTAGATTTCACCCATGTGCGGGCGAAAAACACTAACACGAGATATGGTATCAATTATTGAAGAATTGGCAATTGATGAATGGGATGATGATGATTTTATTCCCAGTTATAATATTACACCTTCTCAGTTTTCTCCAATTCTATTGGGCGAAGCAAACTCTCGCATTGTAAAGAAAATGAAATGGGGGCTTATTCCCAATTGGTCAAAAAATGAATCTATTGGTTCTAAAATGATTAATGCACGTTCAGAAACACTTACAGAAAAACCATCATTTCAAAATTTGATTCACCAAAAAAGATGTGTAGTTATTTCTGATGGTTATTTTGAATGGAAACGGGAAAACAATGGTTCAATCCCTTTTTATATTTTTCACCCTGAAAATAAATTGCTTCCCATGGCTGGCTTATGGACAACTTGGGAATCGCCCAATAAAACTACCACTCATTCTTATACTGTAATTACAACCACTCCACAAAAAGAACTTTCTCATATACATAACCGTATGCCTGTGATATTAAATCCTATGTCAATCGATGAATGGATTCAATGCGAGAGTACATCATTAAATCAAGCAATGGCAACCCTCATTCCTTATCAAAAACATCTTAGTTTTCATCCTGTATCGACTTTAGTTAATTCGCCAAAAAATAATTTACCCGACTGTATTCGCTCTATAAAAGACTCTTCTACTATCAGTCTTTTCTCATAAAAATCCATACACTTTTCTTTTGGTAAAATTCACATTTTTGCCCGATATTCCGCACGATTAAGAACCGTTATTTTATATCGGTTCTACCTATGAAACACACAAGGAGAACAAAATGAATCGTTACACACGAATCGCGGCTAATATCCTGGTTCTATCATTTACCTCAATTCTGTTTGCACAGATGACAGTTTCCGGATCGGTTACTGATGCATCAACTGGTGATGCTCTCGCTGGCGCAAATGTTGTTGTAGATGGTACAGACCTTGGAGCAGCAGCCGATGCTAGTGGTGCATTTACAATTAGAAATGTCCCCAATGGCGCAACCCTCACAGCATCTATGATTGGATATTTGAATACATCTATGTCAGCAAGAGGTACTGTGAATTTTGCATTAGAACCTTCAGCAATTGAAATGTCTGGTCTTGAAGTATTGGCATCTCGCGCTGGAGATAAAACACCCGTTGCTTACACAAACGTATCTAAAGCAGATATGGAAGTACGTCTTGGTTCACAAGATATCCCTATGGCTTTGAACACAACACCAAGTGTTTACGCAACACAACAAGGTGGCGGTGCCGGTGATGCACGAATTAACGTTCGTGGATTTAATCAGCGGAATGTTGCTGTTATGATTAATGGTGTCCCCCAAAATGATATGGAAAATGGCTGGGTTTACTGGTCAAACTGGGACGGTGTTGGCGATGCGTCACATTCCATCCAGATGCAGCGTGGTTTAAGTGCTGTTAATCTGGCTACCCCTTCCATTGGTGGTACCATGAATATTATAACTGATCCTACTGCTGCTTCGAAAGGCGGTTTTATTAAGCAAGAAGTTGGTGCAGGTTCATTCCTGAAAACATCAATGAACTATAACACTGGTTTAATTGGTGATAACCTTGCTTTAAGCGCAACCATCGTTCGCAAAACAGGCGAAGGTGTTGTCGACAGAACATGGACAGATGCCTGGGCATATTATTTTGGCGCCAGTTATCAGCTGAATGAAGCTAATCGTTTTGAAGTGTATGCCATTGGTGCTCCACAGCGACATGGACAAAACTTATATAAGCAAAACATTGCTGCCTATAGTGAGGAATATGCTCGCGAACTCTATAGTGATGATATTTTGGCTGTTGATCTCGAAGGGGATGAAGATGCTGATGGAAACGATATCCCTAACGGAAATCCAGATATCTTTGATAAATTTATGGAACATGAAGACGGACGGATTTACAATGAAAATGCAAGTGATGTTTCCAGCAGTTATACTGGCCAACAGTACTGGTACATGTATGGCGAGGGTGGTCTCTTTGGTGGTGGTCTGCAGGACAGACACGATCCTAACTTTCTGAATGAAAGAGAAAACTTTTTCCATAAACCATTGGTTAACTTAAACCATTATCTTACGTTGAATGATCAAATGAGATTATCAACAGTCGCTTATTGGTCTGGTGGTTCCGGTGGCGGTACAGGTACTTATGGTTCAATGAAATGGAACTACCATGAGGGTATCTCAAGTCCTTCTCGTTGGGTTCATTATGATGCAACGATTGAAAGAAACTCCACTAATATTGATTCCTCCGTCTCTGAAACTGAGGCAAGATCACTTGGTATTTTGAGGAATAGTATAAATCGTCAGAATACTTATGGTTTAATTTCTAAACTTAATTATGATTTGTCTGATGCAATTCAATTGCAGTTCGGTTTAGACTGGCGTACTGCAGGTATCGAGCACACCCGTGAAGTCCGTGATTTGCTTGGTGGTGACTATTATGTCGATGATGGTGATAATAACAACACTGCAAAAGTTGTTAAACTTGGTGACAATATTGATTATCACAATAATACTACAGTTGATTGGTTAGGTTTCTTTGGACAAGGTAGCTATTCCGCTGGCGCATTATCTGCTTATGGTATGGCTGGTTATTCAACAATTGCTTATTCTTACCAAGATCATTTCTCTGTTGCCGATGAAAAGATTGTTGCTGATGCAATTTCTACCACACAAGTTAAAGGTGGTGTAATGTATGACGTAATGGACGGATTAAGTCTTTTTGGTAACTTTGGTTTAGTAGAAAAACCACCCATCATGGATAATATTATCTATTATGATGGTACTGTTGCTTCAGATCCTGTGAATGAAAAATTCCAAAGCATGGAAGCTGGCGTGAACTACAATGTGGGTAAGTATGCTGTAAAAGCAAACTTCTATAATACAGATTGGAAAGATCGTAATTTAACTAAACAAATTGAAACTGGTGCTGGTGATTCTGGTGATACAGATGTTATTTTCTTAACTGGCGTGAATCAGAACCATAGTGGTGTTGAAGTTGAAGCTTCTGCTCAATTAATTGATATGCTTCGTTTAGATGTTGCATTAAGTTTTGGTGATTGGTCATTCGTTGATGATGCAAATGGAACTTATAAAGATGCAGCAGGAGTATCTCTTGGCGAATACAGTTATGCCTTAAAAGATCTTAAGGTAGGTGATATGCCTCAAACATCTTATGTTGCTGGCGTTACCTTAACTCCAATGTCTGGTTTAAAAATCCAAGCATTATACAATATGTATGCAGATAACTATTCTGATTGGAGTCCAGGCAGTCGTGAAATTGGTGACGATGGAACGGCTGATACGGATCAAGTATGGATGGCACCTTCTTACAGTAAGCTAGATGTTCATATTAATTATGTTCTGCCAGTCGGCATTGCAGGCACACAGATGACAGCTTTCGCTCACATCTTTAATGCTTTAGATGCTGTTTATGTCCAAGATGCTGTAGATAATAGTAATTATAACTCTTGGGGAACTAAAGAGCATAAAGCATGGAATGCAGAAGTATTCCTTGGAGCACAAAGGTACTTTAACGCAGGACTTAAAGTTAATTTCTAATCTAATTTAGAAATATAGTATTACAAAAAATCCCCCCGACTCCTGAGATTATCAAAGGACGGGGGGATTTTTTTATATAGAATAAAATATGACTTTAAGATGGATTGTGATAATAACACCTAACTTACCCCGTCATTCAGAACGAATGCAGTGAGTGAAGAATCTGCTCGAGCAACTACTGGCTATTTAAACACATTTAGATTCGCCGTTGGATTTACTTTCTCAATAATCATAAATCTGGGTTTTACACTCTGAGTGATTTTGTTAATATTCGGAGAATTTCCCTTTCAAAGGAGACGTATTTAGAAATCGTCGAAATGGGGTTGCAAGAATGGAAAAAAATGAAAAACACCCTTTACACAAAAAACTTTACACCTCCGCGAAGTGAAATGGAAAAACGGAGTTAAGAATTGATTTTCTGTTCATGAAATTGTTTTTAACTCAAATCCAATTTTAATTTAACAGTTCTGAAATTCTTATTAACCTTTTCCACACATTTCCCTATAAAATCTTAAAAATAATTAAAAAAGAGATAAAATTTTATCGTCGAAGTTTAAACCAAAGACCAATCCAACAGAAGACCAATAAGTTTGAGTGTTCCCATCAATGGTGCCCGAAACCCAATTAAACTGGGTATTTAATCCAATGGAAAGTGGGGTAGGGAGTAAATTAAAAACAGCTGATAATCCGGTATTAAATCCAAAACCTGGGGAAACTAATCCAGCACCTATTTTTATCCGTGTTTCTAAATTTCGAGGTATCCAAGTCCATGAAATTTTTGGATTAATGTGTGAAACTAAAAAATAACTTAATGTTTGAAAATTAACCGAATCAATTTTTGATTTAAAGTCTATATAATTCATTTCTAATCCAACATTCACCGTCATATTTCTAACAGTAAACACATCTCTTCGCCCGAGTCCAATTGTATATCCAACATTTGCACTATGATTCACTAAAGTTTTTTCAGGTGCAATTGGATTCCAATATGAAAATGATAAAAAAGATTTTGGAAGTAGATTTAAGGTATCATCATCAAAAACTTCATGGTTTATAATTTCTCGACCATCCCATTCCAGCTTATAAGCATATTTATCCGGCTTCATAATAGGAATAATTTTTCGTTCTAATTCTTGACCGAGTTCACCTGAAATGATTCGAGTTGTTTCTCGTACTTTCCAATTTTGAATAAATTCTATTGATCGAATAATTTTATTCTCCATATCAAAATATTGAATCATTCTTAAAATATCACCGCCTTCCCAAAATAGGAGATGCCGTCCTACAAACTCACCTTTTGAATCGTAATAAGATGATTCAATCACTTCAGTCATATTATTATTTTCTTCATGAATACTATAATTAAAATGATAATAAAAATAGGTGAAACCCAGTTTGTCTGAAAAAGAAGCCTCACTTGGACGACCATCTTTTCTACTTTTAATATCTGCAATCCATCCTGGTCGAGTATAACTTAGTTCATTTGCATATAAATATTCATCTAGGCGAGATGCATTTCCATCTGTAAGAAATTCAACTTTATATTCAGATCGCACACCAGATCTTGACCATAGAAAATGAAACGTTTCTTTCGCTTCTCTATCCGCACCAAAATGCGTTACCGTTTTTATCCTATTGTCAATATTATAGGTAACTTCATAGTAATCTTGACCATAAAAAGTTTGGGGCTCTCCTCTTAAATCCAATATCCGACGATACGGATTCCAATATTTGTAAAACTCAGATGATTTACTTTTTTTTAAGTTTTCACCAAAATCGGGAGATTCTGTTGCGCTTAAAAAAGAGACCATAAAAAATAAAGTCAATAATCGTAGTAATTGGTTTCGAACGATTAGGCCAATCCCCAACTCATTAATATAATTAAAAGAAAAAACAGTGAAAATCCTGTCCATGCACCCGTTTGAAACTTTTTATTATAATCGACTACATCTTCATCTAGAGTTTGATAATTCAATACGATTGTTTCTTCCTTCCCTTCTTCAATGTATACATCGAGTCGTCCCATCACAAGAATATCATTTAACATCTTTTCTTTTGAAGTTCGTGATTTTAAATCTTCGGAATAATTATCTGGAAAATATCCAACTTTATGCCAACCGGGCAATACATCAATACCATGGTCTAAAGGTGTATTTCCCACTAACTGGTTATCCACATAAATGGGAAGACCTTTTGTATCACAAATAATATTGAGTGTTGTTCTTTCTCGTGCATCTTTCCAAGAACTTGGATGAGATATTTTCTGAGCATCTTTTGGATTTGGAAAAACAAAAGAAGGATTTACATCTTTAGCCTGTATATAGTCAGCATAAGTTATGACGACCAATACCTTTGTCCCATTATCATGAATGACCACATCGGAAGACCCTATTTTTCGCCCAATTTGAATAGATAACTGGATTGAGTTTTGGGTCCATACTTGTTGAATATCTTGAATAGGATACGTTGCGACATTTTTCATAAACCCAGAATCGGGTTTTATTATATTATAAAAATTTAATATGAACCAATTATCCTGCTCAATCCATCCTGCAATATCACTTCGTTTAATGGGTTGAGAGAGATAAAAATTAAGCTTAATTCCCGTCTCGATCGATTCAGAATTAACAAGTTCGATGGTCGGCATTTCCTGGCTCATAACAGGTCCCAACAACAAGAGCCACAAAATGATTCCCCGCAAAGCAGTTATTGGGGAAAATATCATTATTCTATTCCGACGATTCCTGCTCAGAAACAGAAAGATTGATTCTAATCTTTTGGGTTCTTCCTTTGGTAACATAGATATCTTGATAATCAGGTACTTTCATGGCAAACTTTGGAGGTGGTGCATTCGAATCAACCACTCTAATTCTATGCCAACCAGGTTTAACAACTATTTTTTTAGGAATAGGCGTTTTTCCAACTAAAGTGCCATCAATAAAAACGTCAGCACCTTTTACATTACTAGAAAGCTTAAGGAATGTTTTCCTTTTGGATAAGTCTGGCGGTAAATAATCTAACTGTTCCTGATTGTCCAATTTTCGAATTTCACGTTTAACATCGGCTTTAACAGGTTTTCTTGCGAGTACTTCTTCGGCTGTTTCTGGAACATAAACCAATTCCGAATAAACAAATGATTCCGGTTCAACTTTTATTGATGTTTTTGGGTTTTTTGTTTTTTCAGTTTTCGAGATTTTTATTTTTTTATTTTCTAAAGCGCGGGTTAATTCTCTATGAGTTCCTTGCCCAATAATACCATCAACATCAACACCGTTAAATCCTCTGTCACTTTGAAAGTTCATTACTGCACTTTCTGTAGCGGGACCAAAATCGCCATCGACACCATTGTTATAAACACCATCAACTCCCAAATCATACCCCAATGCAATAAGAGCTCTTTGAAGTTCTTTCACTTCTTCTGGCCTACGAATACCAGCATCCAACATTCCTTTATCTAAAATCCAAGAAATATCAATTTCGGATTTTTTATATTTTTTAGGCGAAGAAACAAGCACCGGTAAAGGTTCATTTTTTTTCTTTTGAACAATTAATGGCTTTGGAATTTCTATGGAATCATCTTCAACCTCATCATCTTCTGTTGAATACCAATCATTATACCAAACAAAATATTTTTCTGGGCCATATTTATTTCGAGCATAAATAAATGAATCGTAAAAAGGCGATCCTTTTGATTCTTCTTTTGGCAAAGTAAACATCTTGTGTTTATTCTGAGTTTCGGATGAGATAACTTCGGATCGAAGACTGTCATTTAATGATTCCCATACTTGAATTAACAAAACACGACTTGCTTTTGAATGGAAAATTTCAAAATCTTCAATGGGTCTATTAAACAGATAGCCAAGTTGTACGGACTCATTATTTTCTGTGACTTCAAGATCAATAATTGGAAGCTCGTAATCAATATAGTCCATGGACGATTCACCTAGTGAAATACCATTTAATGTAATATAGAACCAATTCTCTTGACCAACCCACCCTGCAATATTATCTATATCCACAATATTACTCGTTACAACACGTAACAAAGTACCATTGCTCTTCCTGTGGGTAGAGACCAATTGAACTTCATTTGCTTGAAGGACCGAAAAGATTAAGGTCCCAAACAAAAGAATATTTCTAAATTTCAATCGATAAAACATCATTTAATTCCTGGCGAAGTTTAATCACTTCATCCAATTCCATCTCAGGATTTTCTCCATTTGTTTCTTTTTCACGAATCTGGATTCGAAGTGTTTGAATTTTTTCTTTTAGTGGCTTGGATTTTAAGATTTTTAAGCAATCAATTACAATTTCTTCTGGAGGAATATTTTGAACCTCCGTAAATAAGATTTTGGCAACAGAATCACGCTCATGTCTATCCTGAAAATACTCGATAATTGCGGAGGATTCTACTGACAATTTTTCATCCATTAGAAAAGATGCTATTTTATTTAATAATGGTGTTTTAAACAAATCCAATGAAACATGATCTAAAACAACCTGTCTTACAGACTGTTCATGATGAACTAATAATTGTAATAATTCAATTTGTGCACGATCAGACTGACTTGTAAATGTGAATGGGTTCTCATCTAGGTCATCTTGTTCGGTATAATATGTTTGATTGACTCGCTGACTCTTCATTGCTCGAATTAGGTCTTCTTCACTCGCCATTAATTTTTCTGATAATATTCGGATTAAATCATTTCGAATAATTCCATCTTGAATGCTTTTAATTTCACGCATTAAATCCAAAATATATTGTTTTCTTTCTGCACCTTGTAAAGATACGCCATCATTAAACTCTAAATGAAAATCAATAAATCGGGTAGGCGCTTCAATCGCAGCCATAACTACTTCTTTCCCGACATCTCTCACCCAATCATCAGGATCCGTACCTTTAGGTGGACAAACAACCGTAGGCTCTAATCCTAATTTTAATAACACCCACCCTGCTCTGGTTGCCGCCTTTCCACCTGCAGAATCCCCATCATAAAGCAATACAACTTTTTTTGTGACTCTGCTCAATGCCAATCCGTGTCTGGGTGTAAATGCCGTTCCAGATACAGCTACAACAGGATGAATACCTGCTTGGTATAGTTGTAGAAAATCCATGTAGCCTTCTACAAGAACAGCATACCCAATTTTTCGGATTGCATCTCGAGATGCTTGAAGTCCATAAAAGACATCGCTCTTTTTATACAGCGGCGTTTCAGGTGAATTCAAATATTTTGCCAGGTCGTCTATCCCAAATATTCGACCGCCAAATGCAATGGGCTTTCCTGATGGATGATGAATTGGGAACATTATCCTAGATCTAAAACGATCAAAAGTCCCCTTTTCCGAGTGAGTAAATAATCCCGATTGATTAATATGCGCCTGAGTAAATCCCTTCCCTTTACATTGTTTGACCAATTGGTCCCAACTATCGAATGCAAATCCAACTTTAAATTGTTTCAAAATATCTTCCGATAGCCCGCGATCACGAAGGTAAGCTAACGCATCTTTGCCTGAATCTGAATAAAGGTTATTTTGATAAAGTGAGCCAGCAATTTCATGAAGTTCATATAAAGACGAAAATAATTCTGACCCTCCATCCCCTTCTTCAAATTGAATTGGGATATTGTATCGATCCGCCAATGCTTTTATCGCTTCCGGAAAACTGATTTTCTGATATTCCATTATAAATGAAAAAACATTGCCGCCAGAACTACAACCAAAACAATGATAAATCTGCTTGGCCGGTGCTACACTAAATGATGGCGTTTTTTCACCATGGAACGGACACAATCCAAAATGGTTTGCCCCTCGTTGTTTTAAATCAACATATTGAGATACTACTTCTACAATATCCGCTGTATCTCGAACGCGATCTACAATATCTTGTGGAATTTTTGCCATTAAGGTTGCGTGAGTTGTTTTAAATAAGATTCACTCATTAGTACCGGATCTTCCCAATTAAAAAAGGAAACAATCGATGTCCTAATTTCATGACTCTTTTGTGAAATTTTTGAATTATCTTCAATTATAGTAGACCATTTTTTCAAAGGTAATATGGCAAGAATCCAAATAAAAACAATTACAATAAAAAAAGCTTTTATCGAACCAAATACAAACCCAAGAGATCGATTCATCCATTGGTTACTTTTAGAAAGAAGTGCAATTTGAGCCAATTTCGTCAATAGTCTTACAACAATCAAAGTGGATGCAAATAATAAGGTAAATGATAAAAATAATCCCATCCATTGATCAATTGGCAATACTTCATTTAACTTAATAGAAATATTTGTGCTATTCGATACTGAAATCAAGATTGCGAAAATAAGACCAATTAACCTGCCTAACTCTTCAATAAATCCTCGCTTAAACCCTATAATGCCTAACAGTAAAATAAAAAACACGGCTAAGCCATCTAAAAACCATGTCATTTATACCAACAATTCCCTCAAGATTGTATTGGCTAATTTACCATCGATAGATCCAGAGCCTTGTTGCATGACCAACGGCATTACCTTACCGATATCACCTAAACCAGTTGCTCCAGAATCTTCTATTGCAGATTTTACAATCGCCCGAGTCTCATCTTCCGATAACATCTTGGGAAGATATGTTTCTAAAATCTCCAATTCAGTCTGTTCCTGTTCTGCCAATTCCATTCGTCCCGCATTTGAATACATATCAACAGATTCCTTTCGCTGCTTAACCAAAGTTTTAATGACGGACAATCCATCTTGGTCACTTAAATCTTTCCCTTGATTTATTTGTTTGTCTTTCAGTTTAGCAAGGAGTGTGCGAAGAGTGCCCGCTTTATCTTTTTCACCAGACTTCATGGCGCCATACATATCTTTTTTAATCGTGTCGATAAAACTCATATTAATTCCTATCAATTCTTTTCATCGCTAAAAGCAAATGATCTTTATTGGTTTCAAATCCTATAAAACGGCGACCACTTTGTTTGGATGCAACACCCACATCGCCAACTCTCATAAACGGATCTAAAACCCAATTTAATTTAAAACTACTTGATTCCAAGATTCTAGAAAAGACTCTTTGTGGGTATCGTCCATTTTCTTCCGAAATAGTTGGAATATCCAACCAAAGATTTGATTGCATAACATTCAGATCTAACATTGGGTCTGTAGATGTCATTCCTACTGGACGTTGATTGAATAAAAAATCTTCTGTTTTTGTAGCAAACCAGATATCGGAAGTATCATTGCTCCAAGTATTGTTTTTTTCATTTGAATTTCGAGCTTTTGTCCGCCATGTAATTCGAGATTGAATTTTAAACGTATTACTAATTAGCCCATGATACATTCCAGAATATTGCCATGGTGAAAATAAATAGATTGCCCCTGTATTTTTTAGAACTCTATAAGATTCTGCTAACCAAGCATTATTCCATTCATAATATTCTTGAAGAGTTTTTCGTTGCCCCATTCCATCAGTTGAATTCCACGGATCCTTAGGTGGTTCTGCTACAATTAAATCAATTGACTGATCTGGAATTTTCTTAAGACCATCTAAACATTTTGCAAGAAACATTCCCTCTACCATTGCATCCTTGGTCATCTTCATTTCTTCCGAAGTTTGAATAGCGGGAAGATATTTATTTAAATCATCTATTGATAACCCTGGAAACGTCTCTAGGGGATTTGTAAATAACGGAGTATTGATATTTAAAGTCGAATCGGACATATTAAAATTTACTGAAAAATGATTAGAATTATTGAATCAATGATTCGCAAAATGAATGCATTTATATTCTATCATTTTAACCTATTTTTATACAACTAAGCTATGAAATGCTTTTCAAAATTCTGTCTTCAATTTCGATATAATGATCAGTATCGTTAAAAATATTAAACTCATCTGTTTCAATGGTTAATACAGGATACTCTTTCACTGAACTAATCCATTTATCATAGGAGATATTTAAGCTATGAAGATATTCAGGATCAATTGATTGTTCGTACTCTCGTCCTCTCGAATGAATTCGACTTAATAATGTATCGGTAGACGCACGCAGATAAACTATAAGATCTGGTTTTTTTAAAAAGGAAGTCATCGCAGAAAATAGACCACAATAATTTTCCCAATCTCGATCTGATAAATTCCCCATTTCATGAAGATTCCTTGCGAAAATTTCGACATCTTCATAAATAGTTCTATCTTGAATAACACCGCTTTTAGTTTTGGACATATCCAAATGTGATTCAAATCGTTTGTGAAGAAAATAGATTTGGAGATTAAATGACCATCGTTTCATATCACCATAAAAATCACCTAAATATGGATTATCCGACACAGATTCAAAAAAAGGTGCCCATCCCTGTCGTTCTGCCATTCTGGTTGTAAATGTAGTTTTTCCAACACCAATATTTCCGGCAAGACCAATGAAGGGATATTTCGTTTTTGCTTGATTTGACATAGTTGAAAATACGGAATTCAATTTTGATTTATGTGAATGAATTATTGCCAAATTAAGATTTTCTGCCCATTTTCAACCATGTCCAAAAAACAAAAAGTTCTCTTTGTATGTACTGGGAACAGCTGTCGTTCACAGATTGCTGAAGGCTTACTTCGAGAAATAGCGAGTGAACGCTTTGACGTTTTCAGTTGTGGGAGCCATCCCAGCAGAGTTCATCCAAATGCTATTGCCGTTATGGAAGAGTGGGGAATTGATATTTCAAATCATACATCAGATGCCATTGATGATTATTTAAACGAAGGAATAAATATAGTAATCACCGTTTGCGATAATGCCAATCAGGCTTGTCCTGTATTCCCGGGTGATATCCAGCGAATCCATTGGAGCATTGATGACCCTTTTCGAGGTTGGAATTCAAATTTATTAGACAATTTTCGAGAAACACGACAAGAATTAAAAGAACGATTAGAGACATTTCTATCTGATTAAACTAGAAATTTATGATTAGAATATATAGAAAATCTAAAATCATATTATTTCAATTATTTATAGTTCAATCATTTCTTACCTCCCAGCAAATCATCATTACCGAAATCATGTACGATCTTGTTGGATCCGATTCTCCTAGCGAGTTTGTGGAACTTTTCAACCCATCTGAAACAGACACCATCAACCTTGAAGGATGGTTCATCCAAGATCGATCTAGCACAGATGCGCTAATTGACAGCGGGTACGGACTCAAAATTCCGCCCCTTTCTTATGGTTTAATCATGGAAGGCGACTACATTTTTGAAACCGGGATTTATAATTCAATCATCTTGGAAAATACTATTTTAATAAAAGTGGATGATTCTAGCATTGGAAATGGGCTCTCCGCATCTGACTCTCTATTTCTTTTAGATTCTTCAGGACAAATTATTGAAACAATCGGATGGGAAGATTGGGTACAGGATGGTTATTCTCTTGAAAGAATTCGATATCACATTGATAATAATCCTAGTAATTGGGCACAAAGTATTGATTCTCTTGGCACACCAGGATCCGTGAATTCTATTTTACCTGATTCTATTGATTTTTCACTTAGAAACATTTTTGTTTCTCCTGAAGTAGTTTCATTAAATCAATCCACAACTCTCTTTGGGTCAGTTGTAAATGTTGGGCTTAATACTGCCGAGCCAGAAATTATGGTTTATGTAGATGGAAATTATTATACCAATGAATTTCTTGGAAATATTTTAGAATTAGATACGACTGATTTTGAATTAGAGATTGGCCCATTTGAATCGGGAAATCACACAATTTTAGTTTCATTAAATGCGCTTGGAGATATTAATACAAATAACAATCAGGATTCAACTCTATTGGGCGTGCGTTATGAATTTCGAACATTTATATTAAATGAATTCGTTCCAAAACCAGCAACCGATATGCCCGAGTTTGTTGAAATTGTAAACATTAGTCCCAACGCAATAAATCTAAATAATTGGCGTATCACCGATAGCAATGAAGGTACAAATTATGGATTGGGGTCTGTGACTATTCTCGCGAATGAATATGCTGTAATTGCTGCAGATTCATCTTTAGTCGATTTAATTCCTAATGGAATCGCCTATATTGTATCTAACGGTGGTTTTCCTACTTTAAATAATGGCGGAGATAAAATTCGAATCTTCGATCCATTTAATACTTTAATCGATTCTCTCACATATACCTCAGCTTGGGGAATCTCTCAAGGCGTGTCTATTGAAAAATATTACATTCATGATTCATCCCATGTTCAAGAAAATTGGGCACCATCCACATCACCATTGGGATTTACAGTTGGAAGTCTAAATTCAGTTACACCAGCAACAACAAATGGAACTCTATTGAATGATGAGATTACTTACTCTCCTGAAATTCCAAGTGAATCAGAAAATGTTTCTATACTCGTTCCAATTTTGAATAGTGGTATATCTATTTTTTCCGGAACCGTTCAAGTATATTCAAATAACTCACTGCTAAATCAAACACATCTCACTTCAGGAAATTTAGGTGATACCGTTTTGGTGAATATTTCTTTGGGAACATTCAGTGCCGGCTTCCATGAATTATCCATTGTTCTTAGCGTAGAAAATGATGCCAGTGAAGTTGATAATACTGGATTAAATACGTTGAAAATTCGATATCCATTTGGAACCATTTTAATCAATGAGTTCATGTCCGCGCCCAATAATGACCAATCTGAATTTGTAGAGTTAATGTCTTTTCAAGATATCGATTTAATCAATTGGGAAATGTCAGACAATCAAAAGAATCCAGTTCAACTGGATACATTGTCTGTTGCCCTTGGCGATTTTATTGTAATTCTATCAGATTCAAATATGATATCCCAAGTAGATGCAAATGCACATATCAATATTCCATCCAACTTTCCCAGTCTTAATAATTCAGCTGATGGAATTTATTTATATGACCATACGGGGTCCATCATTGATTCTTTGATTTATGACAACGCTTGGGACCTTGTTAGCGAAAAATCTTCAGAAAAAAAACGTCCTTCTTATTTATCTAATAATGCAAATAATTGGGATGTGGCAGATAACGATATTGGATTCACCTTGGGATTTCAAAATAGCATTATGATTTTGGATGTCGATGGAATGATTCTTCAGGATTCAATCAAATATTCACCCATTCCACCTTACGCTGACGCCATAATAACTATACAAATTCCCATTGTGAATGTTGGCGTTTCACCATTTAATGGAACAGTATCCATTGAAATAAATGATGACGAAGTTGAAGAATTGATATTTGAGCAAATCGAAATCGGAGACACGCTCATAATTGAACCTGGAATTATTGCACCATCATCGGGGATTTCCAATGTAACAATTATATTAGATATTTTAGATGATGGTAATTCAGAAAATGATATTGCTACATTCCCCTTACCCGTTCGTTTTCCATTTGGGACTATTCTAATTAATGAGTTATTTCCACTCCCTGATTCTACAGAATCGGAATTTGTTGAAATAATTCCCCAAGATAATGTTAATATTTTGAATTGGGGAATTATGGATTTAGGTAGTTCAATAAAACATTTTCCAGACATTAATCTAAAGCAATATGCATATTGTGTTATAACGAGTGATTCTTTTTTTAGCATTCCGGATTCATCCATTTTGATTTTACCCGAAGGTGGGCTTCCAGCACTAAACAACACATCAGAAACAATTTTTCTTGTTGATCATACTGGTTCTATCATTGATTCGGTTCATTACAATGAGAATTGGCATCTTTTAAATTCACGATCCATGGAAAAATATCGCTTACAAGATGAATCCAATAATCTTAAAAACTGGGGCATCTCTGTGGGAGATGCTGGAAAAACTCCTGGAATTCAAAATTCATTATTTTTCAGTATTCTTCCATCAAAAGGAAATGTTGAATTGTCACCAAATCCATTTTCACCTGACGGTGATGGCATTGATGATGAGTTAATACTTCTTTATTCTATTCCATTTAATGAAGCAATAATTCGATGGGAAATTTTTGATATGGCTGGAAGAATAATCGCAAAACCATATTACAATTATCAGATAGGGCAAAATGGAAAACTAACTTGGAATGGATTAAGAGAATTTGGAAAACCCGCTAGAATTGGAATCTATATAATGAAAATATCTTTTCTTGATATGAGCTCTAACAAATCATGGGAATCAATTAAAACAATTGTTCTAGCAAAACCATTATAATTTTAATCGTTAAACAAATAAATTCAAGACAATATTATAATGAAAATATTAATCTCAGAACTTCCAAAATCACCTTGGTGGGGAAAAGGCATCCCTATGTATGATGATAATCCAGTCATGCGGTTGGACGCAGTTCCCAATCAATCTTTATTACAAAGAGAGAGGGCCCAGTTAATTTCAATTTTAGAAGAAAATGAAATAGGTGTGGTAGAATTGCCTTTTCCTTCTTTATTTGATCAAGAACCAATCAAACATGATTTTGTTTACATTCGCGATCCCTTTATAAGCAATCAACAGGGGAAAGCAATAATATTAAGAATGAAGGAAGTCAATCGACGAAGCGATAGTAGAATTGCAGAAGAATTACTCATAAACCTCGGGATGGATATTACTCATATTCCCGATACGCCAGGTTTATATGCTGAAGGTGGCGAGTTTTATTATTGCCCCAAAGAAAACATCCTATTTAGCGGTCAAAGTCGAAATAGTGTATCAGGAATGGAAGCAGTCGCTGACGCATTAAATGTATCAGGATTAGTTACAATTCAAAGCCACTCATTTCACTTAGATACTTATTTTACGCCTGTTTTAAATCCGAAAGGCTTCGTGTGTGCGCTTATAATTTGTATGGATGTTATTTCTGTAAAATCAGCCCGAGATTTAAATAATTTCGCTAAAAAGAAAAATATTCCCATTATTGATATTCCGATTGAAGATGCCATTGGAACGGCGGCTCATCCAGGATCTTTTGCGGCCAATGCACTACCCCTTCCCGGTTTGTTAATCAGCCCGAATCAATTCACAAATAAAGCCATTAATGAACAATTAGAAAAAATGGATGTGCAGAGAATCATAACGCCTACAACTCAATTTGAATTAAGTGGTGGTTCGATTCATTGTATTACGAACGAAATTTGATTATTTAAAAAACTAAGAACATTAAGTTCTCAAAAAAGAAGAATTAGTATTTAAAAATAAAAAAGGGGCGAATTTTCGCCCCTTTTTTCAAGAAATGATTAAAACTATATCCCTAACCCAATCCTAACATTCATACTGCCAAACCCATCATTTCCTGGCACAATATCCTTCGCCATTGTATAACGATAAAATGCCATAATATCAAATGTAAGTAATCTAAAGTGAAGTCCCGCTTGAGCATGAAAACCCGATGCTTCAATTTTATTTTCATCTAAATATGATTCTAAAGCATCTGAATTAAATTCTCCATTTTCCAAATCTGGTAATCCATCTTCATCAACTAAAACCGATTCAAGCATTTCCTGATTTATCATCGGTATAGCTACATGACTATTCATCCCAACTCCCGCATAGAGTTTTGCCTTTGCTAAAAAAGGAATACCTAATTTAAAAATAGGCTTTTGAATAGTAATATAGGTATTTGCAGCGCCATACACAAACCCAGCTGTATCTGGTGGTAGATCCAATGCCTCATTTAATTTGTTATAAATTGAAAAATCGTAAAAATTTCCCATTGCATTAATTTCTACATCTAAATCAATAAATGGAATTATATCTAAATATAAATATCCACCAATTGAATTACTATTTTCAAAACCATGATGATTAAAGTTCCCTACGGTAATACCATCTACCATTAAATCTGTAGATGTGGGTTCAACAGTAAAGGTTGCTTGCCCACCACTGAATCCAAATCCCCCAATTGCAAACATGGACGTTGGTAAAATTGCAATCATCAATCCAACTAAAACTCTCTTCATTTTTTATCTCCTTAAAAATTGTGTATTATTAATTATTGAAGTTTACGTAAACTATCAGGTTGAATCAAATCACTCATTGAATAAGCATACATGTCTTCAATAAATTATAACTTATCATTTTATCTATGAATCAATATTTCATTTCAATCATCCTTTTCGTCTCTGCTGGATTATTCAGCCAAGATGTCTTATGGCCTACGCAGGTCACAAAAACATTCTCATCTAATTTTGGTGAAAACAGAGATGATCATTTTCATATGGGTTTGGATATTAAAACCAATGGAGTAAGTGGACAGAAAGTTCTTGCTGTGGAAGATGGGTTTATTCATCGTATGACATCCAATTACAATGGGTATGGCAAAGCAATTTATCTTACGTCTAATTCTGGGCATGAAGTCGTTTATGGCCACTTAAAATCATTTGCTCCCATGATGGAAAAAGTATGGAAACTCCAACAAGCCAAACGACGAAGTTATAAAGTAGATACCAATTTTTCTCGGAGTGAATTCCAAGTTAAAAAAGGAGACATCATTGGATATTCTGGGAATACAGGCAATTCATTTGCACCTCATCTTCATTTCGAATATCGGACGAGTAATAGCATTCCACTCAATCCGTTAACCATGGCATTCAATCTTCCAGATCATGTAATGCCCATCCCAAAAAAACTTGCATTAATTCCTATTTCTCAAGGGTCTCTAATCAATGCAAGCCCACTGAGTCAGATAATGCCTTTATTTAGAGCTAAAGACGGTACATATTATTTAGCGGATACTATAAGTGTTTTCGGCGATTTTGCGTTTGCTATCCAAGCAGTTGATAAACGAGAAGGCGGAAATAATATTTACCAATTCCATCGAGCTGAATTACTTATCGATGGAAAAACTAAATTCGAGTTAGACTATTCACGTATTCCCTTTAGTGATGGTAAAATGGCAAAGACTGTAATTCAATTTGATTTAAAACAAAAAAATCTTGGTGAATTTCAAAAATTATATCGAATGGAAGAACATAAAAAAGTCGCTATACACACTTCAGACGATTTGGGGATTTTGCAACTAAAACCAGGATATCACTCTATCGAAATAAATATTTTTGATGCAAAAGGGAATAAGTCCACAATTAGAGGAGTGGCTGTGGGATCGTTTCCCATGACACTGGAAGCAACAGAAATATTCCGCGATAATAAAGTAATCACACTTGCACTGTCTCCAAAACGAGGTGGATTACCTATTCGGAATGCTGTCATCTATAATTTTACGCCTTATGGCTTTCCCGATGAAAAAGTTGAAATCATTCATTCGGAAAAAGTTAAAAAAGGTCTACATGTCACGCTACCAATCAAATCTATTCATAATCGAATTTTACAAATTATTGGCATTAATCAACTCGGAGGAATGGTAAGCCCTTACCATTGGAGTTCAATGACGCCAAATTTAAGCGTTATTGATATTCGCCCTTCACTCAAAATAGCAAATACAGAACGAGGAATATTTTTTCAAGTTGAAATCGATCAATATGTGCCTGCCCGTACTACTTTAAAATTGGCCAACGATAATACATTCATGTCTTATTCATTAGAGCAGATTCGCCCAAATACATTCATCACAGATCGATTATCTCATCATGTGGTAAATGAGATGAAATATGTAGACGTGGAACTCTCTCATGAAGATCAATTCCGGGAAACACGGTTTTACTATAATCTAGAATCAACGAGCCCTGGAGAAGAATCATTTGTGATTTCCAATGATCGTAATTGTTCTATCCAAACCAACAAAAATACATTTTATCAAAACAATATTATCTGGGTTGAAAAAGTAAAAGAGTTTGTACCCATAGAAGATGGGCTCCATTTATCTTCAGTTTACCAACTCCAACCTTATGATATTGCTTTAAAAGGAAATTTTCGTATTGGAATAAAATACGATAAAGACTTGGTAGAACATTCCAATCTAGGAATCTATTATTATGACGGGAAAACAAGCAATTGGATTTATATACCTACAGAAAATAATCGACGTAAACAAATATTGACCGGAGAGCTTTCTCAAATGGATGCAATAACAATTATTCAAGATTTAGACTCTCCTAAAATTATAAATATGTTTCCTGCAAATGGAGGTCGATATCAAATCCAAGATGTAAAACATATTAGTATCCACGTAAATGATGCAATTTCTGGAATTGAATCTGAAGAATCATCTTTTGATCTATTGTTAAATGATAATCCAGTCTATCCTGCATACCAACCAATCAAGAAAGAAATATCATACTCATTTAATCAAACACTCTCAAGTGGCCAACATAAAATTGATTTTAAAGTACGAGATAGAATGGGGAATGAAAAAAGTAAAACTATTTACTTTGTTGTGTATTAATGTTTTTCCCTTATAGAGATGATAATCCACGAATTCTCTTCCCTTTTGTAACCTATGGTATAATAATCTTAAATATAGTTGTTTTCCTTGGTCAATTCTGGATAGCCGGTAATTATCCTGAACTAGAAAAAACTTTTATTTATAAATTTGGATTCATTCCCGATGATTTTAATCTTCTTACGGTTTTTTCATCTATGTTCATGCATGGTGGCTTCGGACATATTATAGGAAACATGTGGTTTCTTTTTATTTTCGGAGATAATGTGGAAAGTTTGTTGGGTCATAGAAAATATTTTCTTTTTTACATTTTTTGCGGAATGGGTGCAGCATTATCTCAGTATATAGTTGACCCAACATCTTCTATTCCCATGATTGGCGCAAGCGGTGCCCTCGCTGGTGTGTTAGGTGCTTATATGATACGATTTCCAAGGGCAAGAGTACATGTTTTAGTAATTTTATTTATATTTTTTACTACAATTATAGTACGTGCACAAATTGTATTAGGCCTATGGTTTTTAATGCAATTATCAAATGGTCTTGGTAGCTTGGGTATGGATACAACAGGCGGTGTTGCATGGTTTGCCCATATTGGCGGATTTATTGTTGGCGTTGTATCCTTAAAATATTTTCAAAATTTTCGGATTGATAAAATATGAACCAAACATTAATAAATAAAGCAATGGAAATGCGCAATAATGCTCATGCTCCCTATTCTAACTATCTAGTTGGCGCTGCTGTGGAAACTGAATCTGGAGAGATTTTGGGTGGGTGTAATGTTGAATCATCTAGTTACGGACTTACTTGTTGTGCGGAACGAGTTTCCCTTTTTCGAGCAATCGCAGAAGGCTATACTTCTTTTAAGGCATTAGCCGTGGCAACAGACAACGGTGGATCACCATGTGGTGCATGTCGACAAGTTATTTGGGATCTATGCAAGAATATTCCAGTACATATTTGCGATAAAAACGGATTGGTAAAAACAATTTTTTCTTCAGAACTTCTACCTCACGCATTTGATGATTCACAGTTAACATGAATACTATAATTATAGGAATTGCCGGTGGAACAGGGTCAGGAAAAACATCTCTGGCTAAAAAAATCCTTGCTGAGTATGGCGAAGGAGAAGTGGCGGTTCTCGAGCAAGATTCTTACTATAATGATTTATCCCATATTTTATATGAAGAACGTGTTACCCAGAATTTTGACCATCCTGACTCAATCGATATTGATTTATTTGAGACCCATTTGCAAAATTTAATTAATAGCACATCTGTTAAGGTCCCAACATATGATTTTTCTACCCATGTAAGAATGAACCAGGTAACACGCGTTACACCCCACCGTGTGCTTGTAGTAGAGGGTATTTTAACTCTTCATTATTCACAAATCCGTAATTTATTATCCATAAAAATTTTTGTAGATACACCTGCCGATATTAGATTTATACGACGATTAACTCGAGATATTCATGAGCGTGGTAGAACGCCAGAATCGGTGAATAAACAATATTTAACAACAGTACGCCCCATGCATGAACAATTTGTTGAACCATCTAAATATTACGCAGATTTGATTGTTCCTGAAGGCGGGGAAAACAAAGTTGCCGTAGATTTACTTAGAACTAAAATCAATTCTATTTTAGCTTAATACTTAGAATACAAAGTGCTAACTGTTAATTTGTAATATTAAATTTCAATCCTTTGTTTAATAGAATAACTTTAAAGATATAATCAATTATGACTTTGACCCCCATTAATTCCGGATGGATTGAGGTGATTTGCGGAAGCATGTTTTCTGGAAAAACCGAAGAATTAATCCGACGGCTTCGAAGAGCTCAAATTGCCAAAATGCAAACGATCATTTTTAAGCCTCGAATTGATTCCCGATATAGCGACACTCATATTGTTAGCCATAATCAACTTAAACTCGAGTCGCATATTGTCGATTCTCCATTAGATATTTTAACTTTATCTATAAATGCGGCAGTTGTTGCTATAGATGAAGCACAATTTTTTGATAATTCAATTTTAGATATTTGCAAAACATTGGCAAATCAAGGAAAACGTGTTGTGGTTGCAGGCTTGGATACTGATTATCGTGGCATTCCATTTGGACCTATGCCGCACCTTATGTGTGAAGCAGATTATTTGGATAAATTAAGAGCCATTTGTGTACAATGCGGAAATCCAGCAACCTATACACAACGAACTTCTGCCGATGCAGAACAAATTGTGGTGGGGGAATTAGATAAATACGAAGCACGTTGTAGAAACTGTTATGAACCGCCTGGAGAGATTAAATGAATTTTATAAGCTTAATTGGATTACTGGCTTTACTAGGTATTGCAGCTGCATTATCTTACAATTTTAAGCAAATCAAATTAAAACCCATTGTTTGGGGTCTTAGTTTACAATTTATTTTTGCTTTAATCATTTTAAGGAATGATTATTTAAGTTTTAGCGGTATGGGCATTTTGGGATTACTCCTAATTACTTATCTTCTTCAAAAGGATGATAAAAAATTAGGGGGCGGCATTCAAAGCATTGTTATTTTAGCCGTCGGTGGAATTATAATCGGATACGGCATAACTATGTTAGGTTCAAATATTGGTTTATTTTTGATAGGCCTACTCCTTTTAATGCTTCTGAATAGTTGGCTGAAATGGGCTCAGGAGTATCAACGTTATGTTAGTGCTTTATTTGTGATTGTTGGAGTAACCTATATGATCCATAATAATATAACAGGCCAATATATCTTTAAAAACTTTAGTGATAAAATAGCTTATTTTTTAAGCTTATCAGATTTTGGTGCACAATTCCTTTTTGGTAATTTGGCAAATTCTGAACATTATTTTACAGCACCAAATTCAAGCTGGCCCGGATTTGGATTTCAATTTGCTTTTAAAGTATTGCCTACAATTATCTTTTTTGGGGGATTTATGAGCGTCCTTTACTATTATGGTATTATGCAAAAAGTGATTGAAACAATCAGCCATTTTATGAGATGGACAATTGGAACAAGTGGCGCAGAAACATTATCTTGTAGTGCTAATATATTTGTAGGGCAAACAGAAGCTCCCTTATTGATTAAGCCTTTTTTAGATCAAATGACAAAATCTGAATTACTCACAATTATGGTGGGCGGGTTTGCAACAATTGCTGGTGGAGTCTTGGCTGGATATATATCCATGGGAGTCCCAGCCGGTCATTTGATAGCAGCAAGCGTCATGTCTGCTCCTGCAGCCTTGGTGATTGGAAAAATTATATATCCTGAGACTGAACATTCAGTCACAGCAGGTGATGTTGCATTACCCAAAATTCATGTTGGATCTAATGCAATTGAATCCGCATCAAATGGAATTACAGATGGAATGAAACTTGCAGCAAATGTTGGCGCAATGCTTATCGGATTTATTGCACTCATTGCTGTTATTGATCTCACATTAAATTGGATGGATGGATGGATTGATGGTCAGTGGTTAAAGGGCTCTTATGTTGACTATGTCTCTGCTGGACTCTCTCCCGCAAAAGGTGAGTATATTGGATATTTCCCGGGTTCACTACAAACATTTTTTGGAACAATATTTTCACCGCTTGCTTTTTTAATGGGCGTACCATGGAATGATACTGCTGCTGTTGGAAATCTTTTAGGAATAAAGGTCTCATTAAATGAGTTTGTGGCATTTGGAACACTCGGTGGATATATTAGCGACGGTATTATTAGCGAAAGAGCAGCAATAATATCTACATATGCACTCTGCGGTTTTGCGAATTTTTCATCTATTGGTATTCAAATAGGTGGCATTAGCGCTATTTCACCAAAAAGGAAATCAGATTTAGCAAAATTAGGTGTTCGAGCTATGTTTGGAGGTGTTATTGCATCATGGCTCACAGCTACAATGGCTGGAATATTACTATAATTATGAAATTGGAAAATCAATGAAATTATTATTAATGGGACCTCCTGGTGTTGGGAAGGGGACTCAAGCCGAACGTATAAGAGAAGAATTAAATATTGTACACCTCTCTACAGGTGAAATTCTTCGCGAAGAGGTAAAGCTTCAAACAAATATCGGTAAAGAAGCAATTCAATATATGGATAAGGGGAAACTTGTTTCAGATCAAATTTTAATTGAAATTGTTAAAGAAAGAATTTCAAAAAAAGATTGTCATCATGGTTATTTACTGGATGGATTTCCGAGAACACTACCCCAGGCAGAAGGGTTAGAAATCATGATGCATTCCCTCAATCATAATTTGGATTGTGTAATTAGTCTTATTGCAAATAAAGACGAATTAATTGAACGACTTATCAAGCGAGGGGAAGAAGCTGGACGAAGCGATGATACGTCAAATATTATTCGAAACCGTCAAAATATCTATTGGGCTCAAACTGCACCATTAATAGACTTTTACCATGACAAAGGTTTATTAATAGAAGTAGATGGCCTTGGTGAAATACCCGAGATTACCCAACGAATAATAAACGTATTGCCGTGACAATATAAAATGCTGAAAATTGGACTCACAGGTGGAATTGGAACAGGAAAAAGCTATGTGAGTTCCCTATTCAATAAATGGGGTGCTTATATATTAGATGCTGATTCAATAGCAAAAAACATTATTAATCACAATGAAACTGCGCAAAGTGAATTAATTGCAGAATTTGGTACAGATGTAATGGGTGCTAATAATAAAATTGATAAAAAGAAACTTGCCCGTATTGCGTTTTCTGATGAAGATCATCAACTTCAACTTAATATTATTATTCATCCTTATGTCTTCGATAAAATTGACGCCACCTTCGATAAAGTATTATCCGAAAGTAAACATGATGTATTTGTAGTTGATGCAGCTTTAATCTATGAATCTGGTGCAAATACCCACATGGATTATGTGATTGTAGTAACGTCTCATTTAAAAATTCGCGCTGAACGTGTTATGACTCGTGGTGGACTTAGTCGAAATGACTTTTTACAAAGAGTAGAACTCCAATGGCCAGACAAAGACAAAGTCCACATGGCTGATTTTATTATACATAATAATGGAACAAAAGACCAATTAAAGGTGGAAGCAAAAAAGATTTACGAACGCTTACTTTAATTTGATTATTTTCTGTTGCAAAAACGGTTGAACTAAAAATATATAATACAATTAGAAGTCGATACATGGAGCGTCCTTTTTAATTTTTATTTTGATTCAGTTTATTTTGAAAGGGTTATCATGAAATTTGTTTCAATATTATTTATTTTTATTGGTCAGGTTTTTGAAAAAAGTTTTATCTTCAATAATCATATTTCTATCCTGTTTCCAATTTGTCGGGTTTTGGATGATATAATGTTGGATGTTTTCCAAAGCGGTTTCATTTCGAATCAAATGATCATAAAACCGCGATTGCCATTTGAAATCAGAATTGTGGTGTTTCCGGATGAAACGGGTGACTGCAGATTTGTATGAACGGATAATTGTGGATAATGATCCAGATTTGGGTGATATGTTAGACATATGTTTTAATGTAGAGACGTTGCATGCAACGTCTCTACCGACCATAAAACCACCACCAATGGCAATAATTCCATGAACATGGTTCGGCATTATAATAAATTCATCCAGTTCAACATTTTCGAAATGATTCGGAATTTCTATCCAATTTTGTTCCGCAATTTTCCCAAATCCATTTAAAACCATTTTTCCATCATCAATCGTTCCAAAACGTTCCACAAAATGATGGGTGCAAATTGTAACGAAATACATTCCCGGATTGGAATAATCCCAATATTTCAATCGAGTAGATTCTATACGGTATTTGTTTTGGAATTTCATCAATCCTCGATAAATGAATAATTACTTATTTTCAAATTGTCTGATTTCCATTTAAATAAATTATTCATTTTTCAAGTGACTCAATCACTTGCTGTATTTTATTTCAATTTGAAATTCACAGGAAGGCTGATCCACACCCCAACAGCTTCATCCTTTTGTTTGGCCGGTGCAAAGGTAACTGCTTTAATAGCATCTATGGCGGCCTCGTCCAACCCTGAATTTGGAATTCCTTTCAAGACAATTGTTTCTTTCACGTGTCCCTGTTCATCCACAAAGGCTTGAATAATTACCATACCTTCAATTCCGGCTTCCTGTGCTTCTTCGGGATAGCTCGGTGAAATGGAAGTCAACGGTTGAGGCGGAACATCATAAGGAATGAATTTTGCGTCAGGATGGTTTTTATCTCTTAAATCACTTAAGATAGAATTTGACGAAAAAGACTTAGAAAGCATACCGAGATTTAATAATGATTTTGTCCATTCTTCCGGCTTTTTTATATTGTGTTGAATTTTTCCTGTCTTAAAAAATTGAAGTGCTTCTTTTTCTGATGTATTGGATTTCAATTTCATTGATTCCATGGCCAATACAAATAGAACACCCTTATTCCCATCATCCTGAAAAAAGGAACCTACGGAAACTGATTTTCCATTTTGAAGAGTAATAGGAAGATACTTTATACCCCCATTTAAAATTCCACCTTTTTCATCCACTTCTCCTTTTCTGTCCACTCTAAAAACAAGTTTGGCTTCATTTTGATTTATGTTTGTCAACATGATTTCACCATCAAACTCATTTATATATTTACTTAACAAAAAATTCGCGAAAGTTGGCTGACTTTCGGCTTCAAGCAATTTTGATGATGTTACACCGCTCCAATAATAAACTCCCCAAGATGAATAATGTTTTTGACCGTATATCTTTTCAAGGTCATTATACATTTCATCCACTGTTTTAACCGTCTTTTCAATTTCATCTAATTCTACCGGTTTTGCCCAAAGTGGGTAATTCAAATATTTTCCATTTCCACTTATTTCAAAAGGGACCAATTGCAGTTTAACGATATATCTATCTTCTGCTTCTTTTTCACAGGCTAAATTCAAAACCATTAACCCTATTATAAATATTCTCATTTTTTAACTCCCATTTTCTTTTGTGATAGGTTCTAGCCAAATCGCTGTATGATTTCCCATAGATATGACCGATTCAACTCGAAAAAGTCTCATTTCTTCTTTGGGTTGTTTCAATAGTGAAATAGATACAAACATAAGTATTGCCAATCCAAACAAGGCCGGAATTAGATAAGGGTCTCTAACTGTTTTGTCATGGATGGTATTGTTTACCCTTTCAGACATTCGGGCAGAATTATCTTTAGGTGGCGTAAGTCCACTATAAAATGATTTCAAATTTTCTATTTTCTTATTCATGATATCCTAATTGGGTTAATTGTTTTTTCAAATTTGTTTTTGCACGACTCAAGTGAACCCGGGCCGTTTCAGCTTTACAATCCATGATTTGCGCCGCATCTTTAGATGATTGCCCTTCCAATTCCATAAGGATAAATGCTGTTTTTTGTTTAAATGATAACAAATTCACGCAATCCAAAATGGGTTGAATATCATTTGGAATGTCGTCTGATTCAAGAATTTTGTATTCGCCAAAAAAGAGTCGTTTCAATTTTTGTTTTCGAACAAAGTTTTTACAAGAATTAATATGGATTTTATAAATCCAGGGATCGAAGGATTTAGTTTGATCAAATGATTTCAGATTTCGGAATGTTTTCACAAATGTATCCTGAGTAATATCAGATGCATTCTCCCAATTTTGGGTGTAATGAAAAGCAATTTTCAAGAATTGCTCATTAAATCGAGTGACGATTTGATCAAATACATGTATTTCTCCTTTCAGAATTGAATCAATGATTGTGCGCATGTTTGAAATTAATACACTTGAAAGAAGAAATCGTTTACATTGAATTTTAATATTTCAACACAAAAGCACCAAGATGCGAAAGTATAAATTATTTTATACTGAGAATAGGGTAAATGGTAAAAGCGTTTGGAACAAAATAAAATTTGGACCGTGTTGATGATACTATAACATGGTTAAAGCACTCCAAAGAAAATTAAAAATGTTCAACTTAGTTCTGGCAGGTAGGGACTTTGCGGGAGGAATGACAGCAAATAAGTTTGTGGATTCCATTGAAAAAATGAGCGTTACGTTGAAAAATGTTTTTACCGCATTGTTAGCGGTTTATCTAAAACTTCTTTTAATATAATAGCTTTCTTCATGGATTTTTTTGAATCAAATAATTCAGAAAGAAGTCTTTTCTTTTTTCTCCATTTTTTACCTACGCGCAATTCTGATCGCTTTCCTAATTTCGAATGGTGAATATTTTTTTCAAATAGTTCTGCCCGATCTTTAACGTTGGATGAATGGCTTTCAACGTGGGCTGGCGCTTTATAAACTTCTGGTTCTGATACTTCTTTTACATGTTCTGGCACAGGCGGAACTTCAGATTCTACTTTCAAAGGCTGCCCAAATAAATCGCTGAACATTTGATCAAGGCCAACTTGGGGTCTCTTAGGTACAGTGTCCTCTTGCCCATCCCAATCGGGATCCAATTCAATCTCTCTGTTTTTCGCATCCTTATTGCGCTTTTTCATATACCCAGAAATCGCATATAAGAGAAGTATTCCGAGCCATTCCATATTAAAGTTTCGGCCTTTCTAATAAATATATAACACCATTTGAAAAAATTTCATCCAAACCAAAAATCAAAGAAAATGGGTTTCTCATTTTTGGTAATCCAAACCGAAATGAGTAGGCTGGTCGTAAAAACCAATGACTTTCCGTTTTCACATTGAAACCAATGGAATACACCAATTTTCTCATTTGGCGAATCGATATTCTAGTCTCTTTTGTAGAAATTAGATAATTAATTTTTCGGTCAGCTACGCCTATTAACCCCATGTACATTTTATACAAGAAATTAGGCAATAGATGAAGATAGGGTAGTTTACCGATAAATTTCGGAATGGTTTGTTGGTGTCCAGCATAAGCGCAATACTTTGGCGGAAAAGACATAAATAATTTTCCATCAGGTTTTAACAAATTGAAAATATTTGTCAAAGCTGTTTTTTTATCTCCAATATGCTCTATTACATCTCGGAGAACAATCATATCATATTTGTCCGGAATTTCATTTACATAAGAATCCTGCTGACAAATATTTGCCTGAAAAAGATGAAGAGAATCTGATTTATTTAATAACAATGCATTTTTAAATCGAATATCAGAGAGTTCCATCCCAGAACAAATTGCTCCTTTTTTTTGATAAAACTTGAGCAATCCTGCTTCTGCACATCCAATTTCTAAAACTCGTTTATCGGAGACATCAGTGTCGCCAATAAAATCGAAAAGGAAATTTTCTCCATACCACTGTTGCTCACGATAACACCGTAAACAACGATCAGTTATTGGATCAGCCATTTGTGTAGGAATAGAAATATCCAAAACAGGATTGCTCTATTAAAGATTAATTGTCTTCTAAGGGGTTATCTTCGGATGATGAATCAGAATCAGAACCGGCGATTGCATCTCGCATTCCTGTATCAGATTTGATATTTTCCATCTTATAATAATCCATAATTCCCAAGTTTCCTTCTCTGAATGCTTGAGCCATAGCCTTGGGCACTTCCGCTTCTGCTGCCACAACTTTGGCTTTCATTTCTTGGGTTCGGGCAGTCATTTCTTGTTCTTCTGCAACGGCCATAGCGCGTCGCGTTTCTGCTTTCGCCTGAGCTACACGTAAATCTGCTTCAGCCTGATCGGCTTGTAAAGAAGCACCAATATTATTTCCCACATCCAAATCAGCAATATCAATCGATAAAATTTCAAATGCAGTTCCAGCATCTAAACCCTTTTCTAATACTGTACGAGATATCTTATCGGGATTTTCTAAAACGGCTGAATAATTATTAGCGGAACCAATAGCTGAAACGATACCTTCTCCTACACGAGCAATAATGGTTTCATCCGTTGCTCCTCCAATTAACCCTGGAATATTTGTACGAACAGTTACACGAGCTCGGGCTTTTAATTCAATTCCATCTTTGGCAACTGCTGCCAAAAAACCATCCATCGGCGCATTAATTACCTTTGGATAAACCGATGTTTGCACCGCTTCATTCACATCTCTTCCGGCAAGATCAATAGCAGTAGCCGTTTCAAAAGTAAGGGGGATATTTGCTTTATCAGCAGCAATTAGAGCCGATACAATATTTTGAACATTTCCACCCGCAAGATAATGTGTTTCTAACATATCGGTTGCAATATTTACCAACCCAGCCTTATGAAGATTTATTACACCATCAGTAACCAATCTTGGTGATATTTTTCTCAATCTCATCCGGATAAGATCTACAATTCGAATTCGACCAATTCCAAGCGATACGATTCCTTGTATCCACATCCCAACTGGGACAAAATACAAAATCAGAAATACCGTAAAGGCAATCATTGCTAACATAAATATTTGAACTGTTTCCATAATAACGCTCCTTTTTTATTCTTTAATTAATTCTCTTACAACTATTCGATTCCCATCAACGGACAGAACCTGTACTTGAGTCCCTTTTTCTATGAACTCTCCTTCACTTACTACAAAGACTCGTTGATCACTAACTTTAACCCAACCTGACGGATGAAGATCAGAATCCGCAACACCATTTTTTCCAACTAGAGATTCCCATCCAAAAGTGTTGGTATAACCATCATCCTTATCTTGGACATTAGGCGCAGTGAGTTGTTCCCAAAATTTTGTTTTAATCATAATTTTAGCAAGGAGATAAAGCCCAATAATGGCTCCAACTATTCCAATTAAAAATCCATCCATTGCTTGATTAATAATTTCATCACCCACGGGAACTTCTGGTAATAATAATAAATAAAGACCATAAATAATAAAACCAATTCCTCCAACTCCTATGACACCAAACCCCGGAATAACTAGAACTTCCAAGAGCAATAAGGCCATCCCTGCAAATATGATAATCATATCTGATACAGTGGCTAATTTTGCAATATAGGATGCACTTAAAGATAGAAATAAACAGGTAAGTCCAACAAAACCCGGGATACCCCAACCTGGACTTTGAAGTTCAAAAAGAATTCCTAAAAAACCAAAAGTTGTTAATAGAGATGCTACCACAGGATTGGTTAAAAATCGAACGACTGCTTCAGACCAGTTTTCACTAGACTCTATTAAGTCAACCGATGAATATCCAAGACTGTCTAACAATAATTCCATAGATTCCGCAGTACCATCGGCGATATGATATTTCAAAGCCTGTTCTGTCGTAAGTGATATCAATTTCCCATCTTTCCGGCCTTCAATATCATTTACTTCCACTGAATCCCCATCAAATAAAAGATGGGTAAAACTCAATTCTTCATCCACCATTCCTCTCGCAATTTCTTTGCTACGCCCCCGACTTTCTGCTGTCGAAGCCATTTCTTCTCGCATGAAACTGATAACTTTTTCACTGCCTTTTTTCCCCGACATATCTACCGCTGTGGCGGCTCCAATAAGTCCACCGCCGGTCATATAAATTTTTTCACAAGAGAGAGAAATCAATGCACCTGCAGAAATTGCACGTCGATTAATAAAAGCAATCGTTAGAATTTCAGACCCAAGGATTGCATCCTTTATCTGCGTAGCAGCATCCACGCGACCGCCAAAAGTATTAATATCAAAAATAATGGCTTTGGCGTTATTATTTTCTGCTTCTTCTATGGCACGTTCAATAAAAGGCGGAAGACCTAAGTCAATTGTTCCATCAATTGGGACTCTATAAATAACATTAGGGTGTAGAAATGAAATACAACTCAAGATGATTAATAAATAACGTTTCATAGATGGGAATTTCACTCCTAAACCAAGATAAGAAAAACAAAAAAGGCAGTGAATATTCACTGCCTTTTTTTAAAAAAGTAATATATATTTTTTAATCTGATGAATCTTCAGTTACTACTAGCTTATGATTACACTTGTTTGTAGATGTATAATCCTTACAATTACATTTTTCACCTGTCCATTCACATTGGCTACAAGGGTCACCATGGCATTCATTTATAACCGTTCCTAAAATAACATTTCCTTCGCTATCTTTCTCCATCTCGATGGCGATAAATGAATTTTTTTCAGAATTATCATAGAGGTTAACAATCGTTGTAATTCCCAATAAGTACATTTGACTCTTTATGCTTTTTAACTCCAAATCCTGAAAATATACCTTTTGTCTCATTCCTGGATAAAGCCTTTTTGTACTGACTTTATTTGCAGCGATTATTACAGCAGATATATGTTCATTAAACAATGGACCAGCTTCTGTATAAGTGCCCCAAATGCCCGATGTTTCAATGTTTTTAGCAGTAAGGCGAGTTTCTTGCATAATGGTTTTATCATCGGGTGCCTTATCGAAACAAGCAGATAGAGAGAAAAATAAAATTGAAAAAGTTATTATTAATGTACTTTTCATGAATAAACTCCTTTGACCAATTTATTTAATATAAGAGAACATATAATATCAATACAAGAACAATATTAAAATAAATTTATTTGTAATTTCCCGACTCCTAATGAAAACATCGCACCAAATTTCATATTCCATTTTAACTTTATTGAAAAAATGGATATCTGCAATGTCCGCACAAACACGGTATCGATTTGCATCCAGATTGGCAAGCCTTTCTTATCACTACATTCCAAAGCGGAAAGGACAAGTCATTAAAAATCTGAATCGAGCATTCCCAAATTGGTCGGATAAGAAAATTGAATTAATTGTAAAAAATATTTATTTATTTTTTACCAATAATATGCTGCAATTCTTTGCATTTCCAAAATCATGGAGCGGAATTACAATAAAAGTTTCCAATAAAAACTTATTAGATGATATTATGAATCAACAAAAAGGCTGTATAATGATTTCAGCCCATTTTGGTGCATGGGAATTATTTGCAAAATGGATGGGTGAATATCAGTATCGATTTGCAGGAGTTGCTCTAAGACAAAAAAATCGAGGCGCGAATCGTTTTTTTCAAGAACAACGCGAAATTTCTGGTGTGGAACATATTTTCAGAAAAGAGTCCCTTGATAAAATGTATAATATTCTTAATGACAATGGTATTCTTGCTTTAGTCAGTGATCAAGATGCAAAACAAAAAGGTGTATTTGTGGATTTCTTTGGCACACCAGCTTCTACGCCAAAAGGCGTTGCCTTATTCCATCAAAAATCAGGTGCCCCCATGTTGTTTGGCGTATGTATTCAAACAGGATTCCAATCCTACCAGATTGAATTTATATCAGTATATCCAAAAAGTAATAGCGTTCAAGATATCACACAAGCATATACAACTATCATTGAAAAAATGGTGATTAAATATCCAGAACAATATTTTTGGTTTCACCGTCGATGGAAAACAAAACAAAACTTAAAATGATAAGTTAGGATAACGATGAAAAAAATTCATTACAAAAATGAAAAAGCAATTGTGGAAGCCTGTACTGTTATAAAAAATGGAGGTGTAATTGTTTATCCCACTGATACACTTTATGGATTTGGTTGCGATGCAAAAAATGAAACTGCTATTCAAAAAATCAACTCAATCAAGGGTCGAATTTCACCAATAAGCGTTATTGCGCCAAATATTAAAGCTGTAGCCCAATGGATGAATATTCCCGAATTTCATAAAACAGAAATATTAGACATACTCAGTGAATCTCAGACTGTGATAGCGCCAGTTAAAGAAAATATCGTTTCAACTTTAATTTTGGGAAAAGGACATTCCTTGGGAATAAGAATTCCAAATCATCCTTTTTGCCAACAACTATCCAATGCTTATCCAAATCCAATTACAACAACAAGCGTGAATCGAACGGGACAAAGCTCCATGACAAACCCTAATTTGATTCAGGATGAATTTGAAACAGAAATTAATTTAATTATTGATGGTGGTATTATCGATGGAAATGGATCGAGTATTTTTCAATATACTAATGGTGAATTAGCTGTGATTCGAGTATGAAATATTTATTATTAATTCTAATTTCATCAGCACTATCAGCTATAGAAATTCCTTTCAAAATAGGTGAAAGGCTTAATTATCAAGCGTCTTTTTCTGGCTTGGATATAGCAAAGGGTAGCTTAATCGTAATAGGAGAAGAATTAGTTAATGATGTTTCAACTTTTCATTTCAGATTTCAAGCTAAATCTCAAGGTATTGCAAACTATATCTTTCCTATATTTGATGAAATAGATTTTTGGCTAGATAAAAATACTTTATATCCTGTTCGAGTCACCAAAAATATCAATGAAGGAAAATATCATAAAAAAAGCGAATTACTCCTTTTTCAAGACGATAGAATCGCTATTCTTAACCAGGATACAATTTCCATCAATAATGGAATTCAATCACCTTATTCATTATTTTATTTTTTACGGTCTCAAGATTTATTGAACCTTAATGGAGAATCAATTTCAATTATTGATGGAAATGAAAAAATAGAATTAGTCATGGACGTTAAGAAAAACCTTCAAATAAATGTACCGGCGGGGAATTTTTTATGTACAAAAATTACCCCAACCAGATTGAATAAATTAAAAACTAAAAATGAAGAAGCAATGACTATCTGGTTTTCCAACGATAAAAAAAAATATCCTGTTCAGATTTGGTTAAGAATGAAATCAGGTGGGAAGTTTATTTTAAAGCTTAATGAAATTATTAATTAAATAAACGACTAATATCATTAAAAATTATTGTAATCATAAGCATCAATAAAAATACCATTCCTATTTGTTGAATAAAAATTCGTGCTTTCATGGATAATGGTCGACGAATTATTCCCTCAACTAAATGAATCATTATATGTCCTCCATCCAATCCCGGGATTGGTAAAATATTAATAAAAGCTAAGTTTACACTAATCATTGCCATAAATGTTAAAAAGGGAACCCACCCTGCTTCTGCGGTTTGCCCAGCTAATTGTGCAATCATAATGGGGCCGCCAAAATCAGACATAGACGCAGAACCACTCCCAAGCATTTTTAGGCTCATAATAATCATTCCGAAACTACCCACTGTACCTCGCCATCCGCTCTTGATTGCCTCACCAATAGAAATATCCGTATATAAAATTTCAGGAATAATTCCAATAGCACCTAATGTGTCAATTCCCGCCTCCGATGGAGAAGTAAAGAATGATGTAGTTAAACTCAAATTGATCTCAACATTTTTACGTAATACAATAAGTGTTATTTCCTTATTGGGCTGAGCATGTATAATAGATGTAAGATCTTTCCACGTTTGAATAGATATTCCATTAATTGAAACTATTTGGTCACCGGGTTGAATACCCGCAGCTAAAGCTGGCATTCCGGGTTGCAATTCTGCAACTATCGGATTATCGGAAACTTCAGGCATTCCTTGCGTGTAGCCAATAGCAGCAAATATAGCAAATGCTAAAATTGTATTCATAATTACACCAGCACTCATAACCCATAGTTTTGCCCAGAGTGGTTTTGACATAAATTCGTCATCTTCATATTTAATTTCCGCATCCATACTTTCATCAATAATACCAGCCATTTTTACATAACCACCCAAAGGCAACAACGCTAGGACATATTCAGTTGATGAACCCGGACGATGGGGTTTTGAAATCATTTTTTCATAGATCGGTTGCCACGAAAATTTTCCATTCGACTTTTTAATAAAGAAAAGACGCAGTAGCCATCCATTTTCAATAGATGTCAGAGTAAGAAATCGCGGTGGAATTCCAATAGAAAATCTTTCAACACGAATTCCAACTGATCGCGCTGCAATAAAGTGTCCATATTCATGAATCGTTATTAAAACGCCAAGAATGAGTATCGTTGCCCATAGAGTAGTCATATTATTATCTTTTTATTATAAGGTGGTGAATATTGTGTGAATGGATTTATGAATTCAAAATGAATCCACATGATTTTTTACCCAAGAATCTAAATAGTTTAATTCTTCTAGGGATGGATGTTCTATCCAAGCGTGATTTACCATTGATGATTCATTTATTTTTGGAATATCTGAAAATTTGATTTCGCCATTTAAAAATCGAACTACAGAATAATCGTTTGCTAAATTTAAAGCTGCGCCAGAGGTTCCCATCTTTTCTAATGAATCAAAAGCTAATTTAATACATGGAAACTTCTCCAAATCCGGTTCTTCAAAAGTAAGATCACCGCAGTTGAAAAAATCTAATTGTTCCCATGGCGCGCTCAAGTGGCGCGGATACGTCAATGCATACTGTATTGGAACCTTCATGTCTGGTACACCCATTTGAGCCTTAATAGCACCATCTTTCATCTCAATCATTGAATGAATAATAGATTGAGGATGAATCACAATATTAATTTGATCGGGCTTAAATCCAAATAACCAGTACGCTTCAATCACTTCCAATCCCTTATTCATCATGGTAGCACTATCGATTGTTATTTTTTGCCCCATATTCCAATTAGGGTGATTTAATGCTTCTTCAACTTTAATTTTATCGAAAGATTCTTTGGAGCGAGTTCGAAATGGACCACCACTTCCAGTTAGTACGAGACGATGGATATCATCTATGTTTTCTCCAACCATACATTGCCAAATTGCAGAATGTTCACTATCAACTGGAAATAATTGAGCACCCGTTTTTTTCATAGATTGCTTAATAATATCCCCGGCCATAACCAAACTCTCTTTGTTGGACAATGCCACATCTATTCCAGCTTCAATCGCTTTTAAGGTAGGTTCCATCCCGGGAGCCCCCACAAGTCCATTTAACAAAATATCAACATCATTTCTAGCGGATAATTCTAATAGCCCTTCTCGGCCGGTTAGCGTTTCAATACCCAAATCTGTCATTGCCTTTTTGACTTTAGGGTAAGCATCTTCATCAACAATACAAACAGCAGACGGTTTAAATTTCATTGCCTGTTCAATTAAAAGATTTGCATTTTTATTTGCAGATAAATAAACAATATTTAATTCATCTTTGAGGTGAGCAACCACCTTCAAAGCATTGACACCGATAGACCCTGTAGATCCTAAAATTGTAATTCGTCTAGACATTTAGAATATTTCTTTTTGAATAAAACACGTTATGAAGGAGCTATCTGAATTTATTCTGGTTCCGAAACCAAATTTTGCAAATGAATATGAAATAAATGCATCCATACCAACAAAATTTATTTGTCCTTCCATATTCGTAGGTGCGGTGTGGTTTCCAGAATATGATTGTTCTTTAAAAAAATTGGACCCTGCACCAATTCTAAATTGAAACATTCTCCATTCAACCCATTTACGAATATCAATTGTAAGAGAAGTAAGCCGAAAATGGTTTAATCCTTTTAAATCTACCCTCTGAATTGATGTCGCCCAATCAAGTGTATCTTTCCCGCCAAAATAGTATTGAATACCAGCACCCAAAATTTGTGGAGATTCTTTTTCTACCGAAAATCCAAATACTTTTCCTGTTAATGCCAAATTATTGGTTGCCTTAATAGCGATGTCAAAATTGGGATATGTCCAATACTGATTTCCTATTTTAGTCACAACAGATGAAACTCCCGATTGAATCATTATTCGATTCTTACTCATGGGATCAACTGCAGGAGATTCACTTAACCAAAAGGATGACGATCTAATGACTGATTTTGCATAATTATCACATTCTTGGCATACTGTTGTATCAAATCTAAAATCTGCAGACTGAGAATAAACCACATTGCAAAATACAATCAATGAAAATAATAATTTCAAAATTGAACTCTAAATAATGCCCCGTTCAGATGAACGAAGAAAATCAATGATTTGATCTCGATATTTATTATTTATAATGTCCGATTCAATTTTTTCTAATGCAATTTTTCTGTTAAGACCTGATCTAAAATAAATTTGATATGTATTTTTTATAATACTACGGACATCCACAGAAAACCCGCGGCGCTTAAGTCCAATACGATTGACACCTTGAAATTTAAGAGGTTCTTCTGCAACCAATATAAATGGGGGAACGTCTTGTACAACTCTAAAACCTCCTCCAATAAAAGCATGTGCACCAATGCGACAAAACTGATGTACTAAAACACCACCACCCAATGATGCCCAATCACCCACATCTACATGCCCACCAAGCGTTGCCATATTTGCCATTATTACATTATTTCCAACTATACAGTCGTGAGCAACATGAACAGAAGCCATTAGCAAGCAATCTTTACCTATTTCAGTTTTACCTAATGCATTTGTGCCGCGATTTATCGTAACAAATTCACGTATAGTTGTCCTATCACCTATAATCGTTTTGGTTTTTTCGCCACCAAATTTTAAATCTTGTGGAATTTCGCCAATGGAACTTGAATGAAATATCCGGCAATCTGATCCAATAGATGTATTCTCACAAATAGTAACATGGTTTCCAATTAGCGTATTATCACCAATTGTTACATTCGGTTCTATCACAGAATAAGGACCAACCGTTACATTAAAACCCAACTCGGCTGACGAATCGATAAGTGCCGTGGGATGGATGGATTTGGAGATGTTAGACCTCTGGGCGTGGAACAATATTTGCCGACAAAAAAGCTTCAGCTACGAGGATATCATCTACAAAACATTTACCATGAAATTTGCAAAGGTTAAGTTTCCTTTTTACTAAATCCATATTTACTTTGAGCTGATCTCCTGGAACAATTGGTTTTCGGAATTTCGCTTTTTCGATGGCTGAAAATAGCATATTTTTTGAAAGAGGATCTTCTACCTGACTTAACATAAGGAATGCGCCTGCCTGAGCCATGATTTCTAATGATAATACACCGGGCATAACAGGCATACCTGGAAAATGACCTTGAAAAAATGGTTCATTTATTGTAATATTTTTTATAGCTACAAGAGATTTACCTGGGTCAGTTACTTCCAATTTATCAATAAGTATAAAAGGATAACGGTGAGGTAAAACTTTTAAAATATCATTTATTTTAAAATCTAATTGTTTAGAAAAATCAGTCATTTAGTTATTCGGCCCATAATTTTGCCAATTCATTGGCATATTGTTTTTTAAGTTTTTTTACAAATTCTACGTTACTTGCATGTCCTGCTCGTGCAGCAGTTACATGCCCTTTTATTGGAACACCCAACAATGCAAGATCCCCAATCAGATCTAATGTTTTATGTCGAACAGGTTCATTTTTAAATCTTAATACTTTTCCATTCAAAATCCCATTTGCGCCTTGAATAATATCATGTTCAATACCAAATAAGTCTCTCAATCTTTCAATTTCTGAATGATGGATTTCTTTATCTACAATTACAACTGCGTTATCTAAAGCACCTCCTTTAATCAATCCTTGCTCCTTAAGCATTTCGACTTCACTTAAGAAACAAAAAGTACGAGCGGGCGCAACTTCGAATGCAAAATCTTCTTCCATATTGTAAATTGCTTCATACTGGGTTCCCAAAGCCGGGAGAGGGTATTCTACCATAAATGTTATGCGAAATCGATCAGATGGTATAACATGAATATCAATATCACGATAAGAATTTGTATAATTGACTGCATGTGTAATCTCTAAAACTTTTCTTTTTTTATCTTGTATCTTGATTCCAGCTTTTATTAAACATTCTACAAAATCCTTAGCACTTCCATCCATCACGGGAGGCTCTTTTCCTGTTAATTCTATAAGCATATTATCAATACGTAAACCGCTAACCGCAGCCAAAGCATGTTCTACGGTATGAATTCGAACATCATTTTCTTCGATCGTTGTACCGCGAGAAATATCAACAACATGATCAATATCTGCTTTAATCTCAGGGCTAGAAGGAATATCAGACCTAACAAATCTGATACCAAAGTTTTCTGGTGCAGGATGAAATGTAATACTTGTTTCGACTCCAGTATGAAGTCCAATTCCCTGACATGACTGGCTTGACCTAATCGTTCTTTGCTTTCTTTCCATCCTGAAATTTACCTCTATTTACCTTCTCGTATCAAATGATCAAGTTTTTTTCGAATTCGACTGACTTCACTCAATAGTGCTTCTCTTTTATTATGATCTTTAATTTCTCTAACAGGATATCCTGCATAAATTTTTCCGCCTTTTATTGATTTGGTAACGCCTGATTTTGCAGCAAATACAGAATTTGGTCCAATAATTACATGTGGTCCCACTGCTACTTTTCCAGCAAATGTACAATAAGCGCCTATCTCAGAAGTTCCTGCAACCGCAAATCCAGCAGCCATTAAACATCCTTTTCCAATTTTAACATTATGGGCAATATGAACCAAATTATCAATTTTTGTCATATCGTCAATGTGAGTTGTGCCAATTGTTGCCCTATCAATTGCACAGTTTGATCCTATTTCAACATCATTCCCAATTATTACATTTCCAGTTTGGGGGATTTTTTCATGTACTCCATTTTCTGTCACAAATCCAAAACCATCACATCCAATAACTGTACCGCTATGAATAATGGCATTATCTCCGATTTGGATATTATTATATATTGTTACATTAGCATGGATTTGGCAATTTTGTCCAATTGTTGTATTAGATCCAATTACCGTGTTGGCTCCTATTCTGGATTCATCTCCAATTACAGATCCTTTCTGAATTACAGCGCTGGCTTCAATACTAACTTTTTCACCTATTATTGAAGTAGGGTCAATAATTGCATTTGGATGAATAAATAATTTTGATGGAGAAGTTGGAAAAAAGAGAGAAAGCGTTTTCGCCATGGCTAATTGGGGATTAGAAACAATAATGCCATTTTTATCATCTAGAAGTTTTTCATCATTGATAAAAATTGCGGCTGCTCGAGTAACGCCTAAAAACTTTTTATACTTCGGATTTGCAAAAAAAGTAATTGATTCAGGTGTGCTATTTTGGATTTCGGATACATTTGAAATAAGTATATCCGAATCACCAATTACTATTCCGCCAACATGATTGGCGATCTCACGTAATGTGAGTTTCAAAATTTTATTATTTATCTGAATTCAAATTGCGGAGTTCATGTAATACATCGTCCGTCAAATCAAATTTCGGTTTAAAATATAACAAACCGACAGATGCATCAATGATATAATCTAAACCACCATCAATGGCAACTTTATCTACTGCTTTTTTTACTTTTCCTAAAATTTCATATTCCATTTGAGCTTGTTTTCTCATAAGCTCTCCTTGTGGCCCAATCTTTTCCGCTTGAAAATTTTGAATAGCTCTTTCAGTTTGTTCAAGTTCCATACGGATGCTTTCACCTTTATCTAAAGCCATCAAACGTTTTACTTCATAATCTTGTTTTAGGCTATCCATTTTAATAACCATTTGGTCAAATTCTAATTGAACTTTTCTATATTCAAGCTGAAGTTGCGATTCTGCTTCTTTAAATTCTTCGTACTCTGTACGAATTCTTTCTGATAAAATATATCCTATTTTTAATTGAGCAGACGCCATGGACGCCATTCCCATAAATATTAATAAAAATAAATAATTACGTATAGATCCTTTCACTGTGTTCTCCTTATTTGTTAAAACTGTTGTCCAAAAGTAAGTGTGGTTTTCCAATCTGGTTCTAATTCGCCATATTGATTGACTCGATCAAAACCATATCCAATATCAAACCCTAACATTCCAATCATGGGCATAAAAAATCGAATTCCTGCACCAGCAGATCGCTTCATATCAAATGGGCCACTCCGCGGAAGACTTAATCTTTCCATAAGATCGGTGGATGACCAAACATTTCCCATTTCCGCAAATACTATCCCGTAAACTACAGGATTTTCTGCGAAGGGAACCCGAAATTCTGTTCCAAATTTAACCAATGTATTTCCTCCAATAGGACTTCCCGATAATGTTAATGGCCCCACACGGTTATCATCATATCCACGTAATGGATTTCCATAAGGAATACCATTTCCTCCCATGATAAATCTATCATTCCACGGTATAAATGATCGATCTCCTGCATTAGCTGGTAATTCTGCGACTACCCCAATTTTCATAGAATTCATTAATACGAATTTCCAAAATGTGGGTGTATACCATTCTAATTTCAATACATGCTTATGAAAATTTTCTTGACCGCCCAATATTCCACCTGACAGAGTAGATTTCATTGAAAAGGATGAACCCATTGTTGAAAACTCTGGATGGTCTCGACTATCTCGTCGAATTGTTTGAGAAAAAGTGATTCCATCAGATTGTTGTAAACCGCCAGCATATCTGTCTAAATCTGCCTGACTACCATCATATACTTTTCGAACAACCTGAAAAGACCAAGAGCCTCTGAAAAAATCATCGGGCCATTTAAAAACTTTTCCCCAAGTTAACGATCCACCAGCCATGGTATAATCAATGGGTGCTGAATATTGAGACGATCCTCCTCTAAATGTGTAAAATAAAGAAGCACCAAGAAGGTTTTTGGTATCATTAACCATTGGATCTGTAAAACTAATACTTGCCGAGCGGTATTTTGGTCGCGATTGAGTCGTGGAGTATGGATTATACCCGAGGTTAGTTCCAACATTAAAACTCAAATTCAAACTTTGTCCTCTACCGCGAAAATTTGGGAGCGCCAATCCACCGCCACCCGTCATACCGTAGGATTGTGTGTAACCCATATTTGCATTAGCTTGCCCTGCGGGTTTTTCTTCCACAATAATTTCAAGGTCAACTTTATCTTCTGCGACCGGCACAACATCTGGAACTACATTTGCAAAAAAGTTCAGCATCATAACTTCGCGGTGGCTTCTCATTAATCTACCGCGATTAAAAACATCCCCAGGAAAAACACGAAGCTGTCTTCGAATCACATTTTCTCGAGTTCGCGTGTTACCCTTGATTACAATTTGATTGATATATACCTTATGGTTTTCAGTAATAACAAAATGAATATCTAATGAATCATCTCCAACAGGTGTGATAGCTGGATCAATTCGACTATAGATATATCCACGATCCATATATAAACCCTGAACACGATCAAATACAGCGAGATTAAAATCTTCATCACTGTATTGATCTCCGGATTCTAATCCTAAAGAACGCTGAAGAACTTTTTCTTCAAAAAGAGTCATGCCCTCCCACGAAAAATTTCTGTATTTATACTGAGTACCTTCATCAACAGTTACAACTAAATCCAATTGTTTTTTATTTGGATTAAATTGAACTGTATCACTAACAATCCTGAAATCTCTATATCCCTTATTTCGATAAAATGTTGATACAAGATTTAAATCTTCATCAAATTTTTTCTCGTCGAATGTAGAACGCCAAAACATAAACCAACGTTGCTGTTTTGTTTCCTTCATTTTCCATCTAAGTCTTAAATCGGAATAGGTATCATTGCCTTCAAATACAATATCACCAATTTTAATTTTATCATTTTCATTGATATTAAAAACAACATTTCTAACAAGATCTTTTGCTTTCCCGCCAAACAAAGTTGATTCTTCTTCTGGAGCAGATAAAGTCGCTTCTACTTCAGCATTTAAATATCCTTTTTCTGCATATAATTTTTTAATTGTTTCTATCGTAGAATGAAGCGTATTTGGTTTAATTCGCTGGCCTTTTGCTAAGGTTATTTCATCTTCAAATTTTCTATCTTTTAACTTTTTATTCCCTTCATAAGACAACTCACCCAACACAAAGTTTTCATTTACAACAATCGTAAGAGATAACCCGTCTTCTGTTTCATCGTCATATCGTAATTGAATATCTTGAAATAAACCCAATTGCCAAAGTCGTTTAATCGCTCTTGGGAACTCTGTTGGAGAAATAGTTTGCCCTTGGCGAAGTCCAGCTGTAAAAATAATTGTATTTTTGGATGTAACAACATTTCCTTCTACACTTACCTTTACTAACTTGATATCAGCATTGGCTTGCTGGGATAACCCAAGGTTTAGAATGAATAATAAACTAAATATTTTTTTCATGTTTAATTGTTTACCTGTTCGCTGACTTTTCCAAATCTGCGTTCCCTGGTTTGATAATTTGAAATGGCTTCCATAAGAGCTTCTTCACGAAATGCTGGCCAATAAATAGGAGTCATAAAAATTTCCGTATAGGCGCATTGCCATAATAAAAAGTTACTTAAACGGCATTCACCGCTGGTACGAATCAATAAATCTGGATCCGGCATATTAGCAGTTGAAAGCGATTCAGAGAAAAAAGTTTCATCAATTTCATTTAATTCTAAATTACCTTCTTTTACTTTTCCAGCAATTGTCCGTACTGCTGACACCATTTCTTGCCGGCTACCATAGTTCAATGCAAGACAGAGGTTTAACCCCGTATTATCTTTCGTTAACTCGACGCCATCTAAAATGCCCCTTCGTGTGGATTTCGGCAGCATTTCTAATTCTCCAATGGTAGTAAAACGAACATTTTTTTTATGAAGTTCTTTTACTTCAATACTAATAGTTTTTAATAATAAGGTCATGAGCGCGCTGACTTCTGCGCTTGGACGATTCCAGTTTTCTGTAGAAAAAGTATATAAGGTCAGATATTTCACGCCAATTTCACCACACACTCGAGTGATTTCTCGAACAGAATTGATTCCTTCTTTATGTCCAGCAAGTCTCGGATATGAGCGTTCTTTTGCCCAGCGTCCATTTCCATCCATAATGATTGCAATATGGTCAGGAATAGGGCCGTTGATGATATGTTGATTAAGTGAATGAATCATGATGATAAGAAAAAAAGCGAGCGAAATTACCGTTTGCTTTATTCGGATACAACCGAGTTACATTATATCATATTTCCTGATTATTTAATCTAAAGATGATAAAAGACCTTTGGCAATTCCATGATAGATTTGTCCCATTGGAGAATCTGGATCTTTTTGTGCAATCGGCATACCTTCATCTGTTGATGTCATAATATCAATAGAAATTGGTACTTTACCAAGAAGAGGTACTCCAAGTCTTTCGCTCTCTTTTTCACCACCGCCGGTTTTAAAAATATCAAGTTTCACTGTGAATTTACCAGATGCGTCAACATCGGCAGTTTCGCCATTGATAGTTATAGACGAAGTATCTCCATCAACTGAACCATCTAGTACCAATCCTGACATATTTTCAATTACACCTAAAACAGGAGTATTTACTTTTTTAAACATATCCGCGCCTTTGCGAACATCTGCTAACGCAATATCTTGAGGCGTTGTTACAATTACAGCGCCAGAAATTTGAAGTTTTTGAGTCAGCGTTAATTGTATGTCACCTGTTCCTGGTGGTAAATCTAAAATCATCACATCTAGGTCGCCCCACTTTACATCGCGGAAAAATTGTTCTGTCATTCGAGCAACCAACGGACCTCTCCAAATTACCGGAGTTTCATTTCCACTGATAAATCCGAAACTCATAACTTTCATCCCGTACTTTTCTAAAGGTACCAGCTTTTTATCTTGAGTCATTTCCGGCTGCTCATTCAATCCCAATACAATTGGGAGAGATGGACCGTAAATATCAAGATCCAACAAACCGACTTTCTTACCTTGTTGAGCCATAGCACAAGCAAGATTTACAGCAACGGTAGATTTACCTACACCGCCTTTTCCACTAGCAATTGCAATAATATGATTTACATTTTCAAGCATAGGAGGAGCTTGTTGCTGGGGTTCAATTGGAGGTGCTTGTTGGGGAGCGTCTCCTGAAATTTCAACTGTAACTGTTTTAAAATGTTCAGACAATGCCTGCTCAACACTATTAATCACTTCCTGCTTTTTCTCTTCGTTCTGAGATGTGATATTCATTTGCACAGTAACAGAGTCACCATCAATATTGATATCTTTAATCATTCCAAAAGAGACAATATCTCTAGAAAATCCTGGATAATTAATTGATTTTAAAAGTTCTAATACGTTTTCTTTTTTCATTGTTTTTCTTACAAAAAAAACGGCTGTCAAAAGACAACCGCTTTTATAGGGTTAAAGCTTAAAAGGTAGATTTATCCCGCGTAATCGCGACCAAACCATTCATAATTCATCTTGATATATTTATTCCATTCTTCTGGAACTTCACTTTCTTCAAAGATAGCCTCAACTGGACATTCCGGTTCACAGGCTCCACAATCGATACACTCTTCTGGATCAATATAAAGTAAATCTCCATCTTTAGGTTCAAAGCCATCTACTTTTGCTTCAGCTCCGGCACCTGTTTTATCATAAGGTCCATGAATACAATCGACTGGGCAAACTTCAACACAAGCAGTATCGCATGTTCCTACACAGGGTTCAGCAATAATATATGTCATATTTGTTCTCCTTTAAATTTTTAAGATAATGTTTAATTCTTGATTGAATAATAAGTCGGAATTTAAATGGAAAAATTACATGTAAAAAATGTTTTGGGATTAATTTCCATATTAATTATACATGACAAATTTAACTTCAAATAAAAACTTACCTCTACTTTGGTCGGCCCAAACCATTTCTCAGGCGGGCGATTCTATTTATCAACTCGCCTTACTTTGGCTTGTATTAGATATGACAAATTCATCCATAATTACAGGTATTGTGGCCATGAGTGCCTATTTACCCGCATTAATCTTTGGACTCTATGCAGGCGTATTTTCGGATAGGTTTAACCGATTGCACCTAATGATCTTTTCAAACGGTGGTCAGGCGATTGTTGTACTCATGATTCCTTTATTTCTTTGGTACGGATATGATAATGTCTGGATGATTTGTGGATTAGCATTTATTCGGAGTTGTTTCAATACCTTTTTTCAACCGGCATTCAATTCATTTATTCCCATGCTTTTTCCATCAAATCGTCTTGTAAGAATTAATACTATTTTAGCAACATCGGGACAATTAGCATGGATGATGGGGCCTTTTTTGGCTGGAATTCTTTTAACCATGGTTTCACTTCCAAGTCTGTTTTTAGTAGATAGTATTTCTTTTCTAATTGGAATCGGGTTACTTCTTTTTATTAAAAAGCCCACTCATATTCAATCGGTGGAAAACCATAGCCACTGGGTTGAATTGAAGCGAGGATTGTTATATCTCTATAAAAACAAACCAATATTCTGGATGATGAATATTACCTTTATTAATAATTTATGTATTATGGGACCTGCAATTGTGGGGTTACCAATATTAGTAAGAAACACGCTTGATGGATCAGCATCTGATTTCGCATTCGTAGAAGGAAGTATGGCTGTTGGAGCATTATTCGGTTCTTTTCTGGTTTCTAAACTTAATGGAAAAATATTAAATGGGAAAATTTGGGGAATCGGATTATTCTTGGATGGAATAACATATACTCTAATTTATTGGGTTAGTTCAGTTGAAATGGCAATGGTAATGCTCTTTTTTCACGGCATTGGAATTCCGCTTATTATGGTGAGTCGAACATCTATTATCCAGGTGCATACTCCAAATAAATTCCATGGACGATTATTTTCAATAGTACATCTTGGTGTGGTAGGTACCACCGCAATTTCTGCCGGACTTGTTGGCATTATCACTTCAATTATTTCTGTGAAATTATTATTTATTGGAATTGGAATTGGTGCCGCTTTTTGCGGAATCATTGCACTTTCATTGCCGTCTATACGAAACATCCAGTAAATTAATCCATAAAAATCATGCATAATTATATCGTTATAGACCAAGGCACTTCATCAACTAAGGCATTTTTGTTTAATGCAAATGGCGTTGTACTTCATACGGAAAAAATAAAACACCATTTATCTCGACCTAAGAAATTTCATGTTGAATGTGATGCCAATTTGATTTTGAATGCTTGTACAGACTTGTTTAATAATATGGTAAAAGCATCCGGTAACAACCCTATTAAAAATGTTGGATTAGCTGTTCAGCGATCTACTTTTTTATTTTGGGACAAAACTACCTGCGAACCTGTTACTCCCGCATTAAGTTGGCAAGATAGTCGTGCAGAAAAAATTATAAATGATTTATCTGATTACGATGAAAAGTTATGGAATATAACAGGCACTCCATTGAGTGCACATTTTGGCGGTCCTAAGTATTTACATTTAATACAAGAGAATCCTGATTTAAAAAAACGTATTCAAAATAATGAACTCTATTTTGGCCCCTTAAGTGCATTCTTATCGCAATCCATGACACAAACTCCTGGTGGCGACGAATCTATCGCATGCAGATCTTTACTATATGATATACACTCAGGAGATTGGTCGAGTTTTGCCTTAGGCCTTTTTAGTATTCATCGAGAAACATTACCCCCATTGGTTCCGGTCCATTATGATTACGGACCTATATTTAAAACTGATATCCCACTTTCACTTGTCATCGGTGATCAACAAGCTGCTCTTATTGGGCAAAGAGGATTGAAAACAGGAAGTATTGCAACAAATTTTGGTACATCTGGTAGTGTACAGTATAACGGTGGAAAAAGTCCAATAGTTATTCCAGGATTAATTTCCAGTGTTTTATATTCAAATGATACTGAAAAATATTTTATTGTAGAAGGAACCATCAATGCCTGTAATTCATTATTTCACCACTTAGAAATTATTTTAAATATTCCTCACGAAAAAATGAAATGGAATGAACGAGCAGCCACTACAGAAACAGATGGAATTATAATTCCAGGATTTAATGGATTGGCTGCGCCCTATTGGACTTCGGGATTTGATGATATATATCACGACTTAGAGAAAAATTCAGATCAAAACAAAATTATTCGTGCCGGGATGGAATCCATTGGGTTTTTAGTTAATGATATTTTAGAATGCCTTGAACCAATTATGTCTCAAAAACCGTCACTTTTAACCGCGGCCGGAGGTGGAGCTCGATCACCTTTACTCCAATTTATTGCTGATTTAACAGAAATTCCTGTTCGCCATTCAGCTATGAAAGATAGAACTGCACTTGGTGTTTACCGTTTATTAAATCCGAATTATAAATCGGATACTTCAAAAAGTATGGATCAGATTTTTTCTCCAAATTCCACAAATAAAATAATGAAGAAAAAATTGCAATGGCGGGATGCATTAAAAAATGCAGAAATACTTACGGATTAATAAAGTTAATTTGAATTTGATTTAAAAGTTTAAATTGCTTTGATTCTGTTTTTATAACTATATTTTTTAAGTGAATATTATATATTACTTACGGAGAACTTCAAAAAATATATAATTTAATTTAAAAATCAATTACGCCATATAACAACGTGTGTTCATGAGAATAATGAAAGTAATATGACGACTTTTACGCCGGATATTTACTGTTGGAGCGGACGATGTTCGTCCACTATACCATAAAATAATTCACTTAATATTTTAATTTATTTACCCGATTTTTTATCATAATGAGCGTAAAAAAAATATCCGGTTTAAATTTTTGATTATTTCGCCAAAGCGCCCATGGGATCCCACGGCTTTAATGGAATTGCTTCACTTGTTTCAAAAAGTTTAACCAAATCGTCAGGCAAACAAGATTTATGAACAACCACTTCATAGTTATATTCATCAAACCATACATCTGTCATAATGTGATACCCTTTGCTTCCACCTTTATTCCCCCAACTATTTTCGACTCTCCATTTAGTTGCATTTCCATCAGAATCCAAATCGACACCTGTGAATAACATTGCATGGGTCATTTGGCTATCTCCATATTCTAATCTTGCTGCCTTATCCATGCCAAATTTTGTTCCATAGAATGAATCAAAGTCAAAAAGTTCTATATCCATCACGCCCAAATCACGATGAAAATGTTTGCTTACATCGCACCCAAACCAAACTGGATCACCATTTTTTAATGAATTTATAGCGACTTGTTTCATCACACTACTTTCTACATTTAAATATCTGATTTCATTTCCTTCCACTACGTTGCCTAAAAACTCTACTGTATAAACTTTATCATATTCTTTATCACTCATAGGACAATTAATCAAACAAACATACTCATCCAAATTGAGTCCAACATGTTCTTTGTAAAATGAGTGTGGCGTTAGGTTTTTAAATTTCAAAAACTTCTTATCCTTATCTCGCACCTGCCAATCAAATGATTCAGGAGGTGTGCCTAAGTGGATTGTGAGCATTTGATAGACTTCACTCAACATATCTGTTTTAAGAGATTGTAATTCTGAATCAGTCGAATCATTTTGTGCCGCTTCTCTAAGTTTCTTTGCAAATTCACGAAGTTTTCGAGTAATCATTCGATTCATTCTCATGGATTTGCTGGATGAATATGATTCAGGCATTTCTGACTGCGGAACCACACCATATTTATTTATTAGATTCACCCACATATCCCACTGTCCACCATCCTGAATTGGATTATCCAAAAGGTGCATCACAAGCCGACTGCTCCAATCTTTATCTGCGGTTTTTAAAATGGATTCTAAAAAATAATTAGATTTTTCTAATTTATCCCAAAACATAAAGTAACTCTGAGAGAATTGAAAATCTTTCAAATTGTGTTTTCGACCTAAATAGATTCTAAAAAGATTTAACCCTGCAAATCCCCAACAGCGTCCACTAGATTTTTGATTAGTCACAGGCATTTCTCCTGAAACTATTTCAGAAAATGAATGATCTAATTTTCGAAAATGCTCCCAATCCATGGTTAGTTCAATGACATCATTTCTAATTGAAGCATTTCGAGCAAGCCTTAATTTGGAATTATCTAAAGTGCTTTTTTTAAATTTATCTAAGGTGGTTTTTAATAGATTATGACTCATTTATTTATTCCCTTTGTGGATAATTAGGATGGAAATTAATCAAAGATTGTTTCTATTAATAATTTTGATTTCAATTAATAATGATAAGGTTGGTAGAGCCTTTATTAACTAAAGAAACTATGTCAATTATTTCATTTTTGTTTATATCTAATCATTTAAAAAAACTCTAAAAAAACTGGATACAGTTTTCTTTCCCATAACTTTCAATAAGTCCGTGATAAATAGTTTATTTTTAAATTGAATAGACCTGCCCTTGTTCGGGAATAACTATATCGAGTTGCCAATTCTTATTAAGCTCTTTGATTTCTTTGATGATAAGGGCCTTTGCGGAATGATGTTCAATACCACATGCGTTGGGTTCAGGTTTAATATGGGTAATAAAGATTTTAATTTTTTGTAAAGCAGATAAGCTTGTTTTATTTTTGATGACATTTAATTCTTCAAAGAGCAAGTTTGGTGTGAGGTGGCCAAATAGATTTTGTTCTTTTCTACAATTAGCAAAAGAGACTTCAATCATAATAGCCGCCAACTGATTTTTCTGAATGTACGGAGTGATTTCACTCCATAAATTTTCGACAAGATGACTCTCTTCAATAGAGTCGGCACCCATATCACCAAGGTAGATGACAAAACGTTCATCTTTTCCAACTAGCAGAGCGCTGGAATGGTGGCCGCTGTGAGGGAGGGTAAAAGTTCGGCCGATGAGTCCTGTTTCTCCTAATGGAGTAAAAAAATTATTGGCTGGTGATATAGCAACTGGTGAAAAAAAACCGAGCTGGAAAAAATCCGCCCAAATCACAGAGTTGAAAATATGATCTTGAATTTCTTTAATAGTTTTCGGGGTACCTATCAATGGAGTTTTGCCTACAAATAATAATTCTGGTGAATGAATTATCATTCCCGAAAGATGATCAAGGTGACTGTGAGAAATAAAATAACTGATTATATGGTTTCTTATAAATTCGTTCACTTGAAATTCAATATTCCCTGCTTCTAAAAAAGAATAGTGATTATTTTGAATGAGCTTTTGAATTCCGGGAGCTAAACTTCCAGCATCTAGAGCTAAAAATTGAGCTGGATGGTCTTGGTGTTGCAACAGGTAGGATGATAAATTATCGCTGTTGAAACCACCTTCGGCACCAACAACATGGATATTGAACTGTGCCTGGACGACTGGGCTCATAATAAGAAACGCCAATATGATGGTAGAGAGAATTTTTTTCAAGTGGCCCCTAAAAAATAATTTGATTATTACAACTTACCCCAAAACATATGTTTTTTTAATTATTTGATCTGTTGCTTCCCAAAGTTTTTTTTGATCTTCTTGTATATAGGAAACTTTCGAACTGGTTGCCACTTTACATTTATCAAAATATTTTCCACTAACACCATCAACGTCTTTCGATGATGCTAAATAAATGCTGGTTTTTGCTCCTTTTACCAAATTAATTGCAAAAATTGTTTTTGCTAAACTGATGGATGTTTTAGCAAATCCTTTATTATTATCCCCGAACTTCGATTTTACAAATCCAGGATGTAAACAATTAAAACTTACACCAGTGTCCGAATAACGGCGATGACATTCATAAGTAAACATAATGTTCATCAATTTTGAACGACTATATGCAGTCCACCCCTTGTACTCATTTTCCATTTGAAGATTATTGAAATCTATTTTTGCATTCTTATGTGCCATAGATGCAACATTGATTATCCGACCGGGAATATCTTCTTTCACCATCTCTAACAACAATTCAGTAAAATGAAAATATGCAAGATGATTTAGAGCAAACGTTTTTTCAAACCCTTCATCTGTCATTGTTAGCTTACTTACGTATGCACCAGCATTATTGATTAAAATATCAATCGCAGAATAATTTTGCTTAATCTCAACCGACAGTTGTTGAATACTTTTCATATTCGATAAATCAGCACAATGAAAATGAATAGACTCATTTCCTGTTGCTGATATTAATTCAGAAACAACTAAGTTACCTTTTTCAGCACTTCTACCCACAAGCACCAAAGAAAACCCTTTTTGTGCCAGAACCAATGCGGTTTGTTTTCCGATGCCATCAGTAGCACCCGTGATTAGACAAGTTTTATTCATAAAATTAATACATACTCATAATTCCAAGGATTACTAACAAAAAGTATGGGATTAAATCTGCAGCTCCCACATAGTCTTTCGCTAACCTTTGCCCGGTAAATAAAAATATAAATGTAATAGCTGACCATACAAATCCATTAAATATCCACAATGTTGTACGCTCTGCAAAAGAAAAATATATACCATAGACTAACATTAGTCCAGCGGTGAGTTCTAATATTATTAACAATGATAATGATATATCTGTAAAACCCTTCAATGGGGAATTTGAAAAGTGTGCTGTGAAAAACTTACGATTTCCTTCACGATCCATTATTTTATCAATTGCAGATTGTAAAAATGTAACCGCTAAAAGAATAGCAATTAAAATTTGACTCAACACCAATGGCCCTTTGAATTTAACGCCCAATAGCTCTATCCTGTCACCGAAGCGTTCCTCTATGCTCGATGAAGTTGCAGCAGATGGCTCCGCAACAAGTGTCGTACTTAAAATAAAAACTGAAAATAAAATTAGTAAAAATTGTTTCATAGATATCCTCAAGGTTGGATTAATTGTTGAATGCGATCCCTGACGAGATCCCGAGTTTCTTCAACTGACAAGTTTTTAAATTCTTCTTTTAATATTGGAGAGCCAAATCGAGCAATTAATTTCCCGGGTGTGAGTCGCCAATCTTTCTTTTTCTTTGCTTTAAAAGCGCCTATAATTCCCACAGGTATTATCGTAGCACCTGTGTTTTTCGCCAAATGAAATGGACCTTTTTTAAAAGGATTCATTTCACCCGTTAAGGTACGAGTCCCTTCAGGAGCAATTAAAAAAGAGACACCATTATTTAATGCTTCTTCTGCTTTTACTAAGCTATTAAGTGCTTTTTTTATATCCTTTCGAACAATAGGTATAATTCCATATTGCTTCATTATTGCACCCCAAATTGGGTATTTGAATTGTTCAATCGCACCCACGGCAGTGATATAATGAGGAATAAATGCAGAAATCATAAATTGATCAAACATGGATTCATGATTAAACATATAAAGATATGGCTGTCCATTCGGATCGGGTGGCTCATTTTCCTTTACCAACCATTGCCCCGCCAATAAACAATATGTCCATGAAATAGGTCGAATAATAAAGTGTAGAATTTTTCGAGGTAAAATCAAAAATGAAATAAAAAAGAGCAACATTGTGGATGTAAAAAAGACAAACCAAATTGGCCAAAGTATTAATGAAATAATAGATTTAAACATTCCAACCCTGCGCATCTAAAAGTGTAAATAATTTATGGTTTGCTTTCGGGAATGGAAATGAATCAATTTCTGTTGAGCGAATCCATTTTGAAGGCTGCTGACCCGTAAGTTTTATCCCATTTTCTTTACAATGAAATCCGTGAAACGTAATTGAAAAATGAGTATAGACATGTTTTATTGCCCCAATTTTTTTTAGAATTGTTGGTGTGGCGCCACACTCTTCTTTTATTTCTCGACGTAACGCATCTTCCAATGTTTCACCGTCTTCTACTTTCCCACCGGGAAATTCCCAAAGTCCTGCAAGCATACCGCCTTCTTCTCTTTTTTGGATATAAAATTTATCATTTCGCCACACAAGTCCAGCAACAACTTCATAATGAGGCGTCTTTTTCTTTTTAATAATTTTCGGGTAGGATTCCGCTTCACCCATAGAAAATGCTTTACAATTGAAAGAAACTGGGCATTTTCCACAGCCAGGGTTTTTAGGCGAACATATACTAGCACCTAATTCCATTAGACTCTGATTAAAATCACCGGGGTTTTCTATTGAAATAATATGACTCAAATATTTATTTATTCGAGACATATTTCTTTTTGTTAAATTTTTAAGACCTAACATTCGAGCCATAACTCGTTTGACATTTCCATCAATTACCGGATATGTTTTATTAAAAGCGATAGATAATACGGCAGCGGCAGTATAATCCCCCACACCAGGTAACGCTCGAAACTCAGTCCAATTATTGGGAATAATTCCTTGATGGTTTTTAACTATTAATTTCGCAGCTTTCTGAAAATTACGACACCTTGAATAATACCCAAGTCCTTCCCATAACTTTAGACAAGATTCTTCACTTGCGATTGCAACTGAATTAATGGTGGGGAATTTCGAAACCCATTTTTCAAAATATGGAACCATTGTAGAAACTTGAGTTTGTTGAAGCATAACCTCTGAAAGCCAAATCAAATATGGATTGTCTATATCACGAAAAGGAAGAATCCTTTTTTCGGTATGATACCAATTCAACAAAGACGATGTAGTTTTATTTTGTTGCATTATACAATCTTTTCATCTCTTAAAATCATTTTAGATAAAATCCAATTAAGTGATGACATATATTCAATCATTTCATCTCTATCTAAGGGATCCACTTCTTTTTCGATGGCTGAACCTAATTTATTGAATTGGGCCTCTAACTGAGATTGAACTTCATCTCCATATTCAGTGAGAGTTACTTGGATGACCCGTTGGTCGTATAATGCAGTCGTTCTCTCCACCCAACCTTTCTTTTCTAAGCCAATAACCAATCGAGTTGCTGTACTATTATCAATACCAATTTTTTTAGATAAAACAGACATTTCAATCCCATCGTTCGGTATAATAGATAAAGCTAAAATCTGCGGAAAGGACGCGCCTTCAATAGAAATGTTTTTTCGATAAAAACTTTGTAGGTCAACCAGGAAAGAAGAAAGTATTTCACCATAATTCATATTTGTAGTTTACAAATAGATTCTAAATAATAAAAAGAATTCTAATCACTTAACCTGAGCTATTAAAACTCGATTATCGCCATTATAGTCTTTAACTAATTCTACATGATTATATCTTGATTCAATAAAAAGATTTTTTACAGAACTTGGATGTTTTCCCAGTCCAACTTCTAAAATAATCCATCCACCGGGTTTCACTAAATCAGTCCCCACATTTTCAAATCTTTTATAAAATGTTAATCCATCATCTTCGTCAGTAAGCGCAATCGCAGGTTCAAACTGACCAACATCTTTCATTAAGCCATTCATTTCAATTTTTGGGATATAAGGAGGGTTTGAAACCAGAAGATCAAATTGAATATTTGGTGTCTCATCCAAAATATTCATTTCTTTAAAAGATGTATTATCTGCCCTCAAACTCTCTTTGTTTCTATTTGCAATCAATAATGCTTCAGCAGAAATATCAACCCCTAAAACCATAGCGCCTGGAATCTCATTTCCTAAAGTAATAGCAATACACCCTGAACCAGTGCCAATATCTATTATCGACGGCAAATTAATTTCTTTTAATTTATCAAGAGAAATGTCAATGAGCCGTTCTGTTTCTGGTCTCGGTATTAATACGTCTTTATTAACCAAAAATTCGCGACCATAAAAATCGCAAGACCCAGTTATATATTGAAGAGGTTCTTTTTCTAAACGTCTCATAACCCAAGCTCGAAGTATTGATAATTGAGATTTCGATAGCGGTTCTTCAAATCTTAAATAAACATCAATCCGAGTACAATTTAATAATGACCGAAGTAACCATTCAATCTCACCTCGTGGATTTTCAAATCCCTTTTCTTTAAAATAGGATTCTGCCCATTTTATCAGATCTATAATGCGCCAGGTTTTGGGCATTAATAAAGATATGAAGTAAAGTTAAAATATAATAATAAAAAAATAGAAATGGGCATTATTCCATTTCTGCAGCAAGTAATTCCTGCTGCTCAGCCATCTTCAACTGCTCAATAAGCTCCGTAATATCACCATCTAATATTTCATTTAATCGGTAAGTAGTAAAATTAATGCGATGGTCGGTAACACGACCTTGAGAAAAGTTATAAGTTCGAATTTTCGCAGATCGATCTCCTGAAGATACCAAGATTCGTCTTTCTGCTGCTCGTTCAGCTGACGCTTTTTCTTGTTCCGCAGCAAGCATACGTGATTTCAAAACTTTTAATGCTGCCGCACGATTTTTATGTTGAGATGATTGATCTTGGCAAGTAACAACCAAACCTGTAGGCATGTGCGTTATACGAATTGCAGATTCCGTTTTATTCACATGCTGTCCACCAGCACCACTGGCACGATAGGTATCAATTTTTAAATCAACATCTAAAATTTCTACATCCACATCTTCTGCTTCCGGCATAACTGCAACAGTTGCAGCAGACGTATGAACTCGCCCACTGGTTTCAGTCTTAGGGACACGCTGAACACGGTGAACACCGCTTTCATACTTCAGCATTCCAAAAGCACCTTTCCCTTGGATAGATATAATGGCTTCTTTCATTCCACCAATACCTGTATCGGATGAATTCATAACCTTAAACGTCCAATTATTCCTTTCAGAATACCGCATGTAAACTCGAAATAAATCCGCAGCAAATAAAGCCGCTTCATCTCCGCCAGTTCCAGCACGAATTTCTAAAATCAAGTTTTTATTATCCATGGGATCTTTAGGTAAAAGGAGTACTTTTATTTCTGATTCAATTTTTGTTTTTTGAGTTTGTAGTTCACCTATTTCTTCTTGAGCGATTTCTTTTAATTCGATATCGTCTCCATCTATCATTTCCATATCATCTGCGATTTGATCTAATACAGAAATATAGTTTTTCCCAATGCTTACAATTTCTGACAGTGCACTATGTTCAATAGCAATTGGAGTTAGCTTGCTTTGATCACCATAAATATCAGGATTAGACATTTGCTCAGCCAATTGATCATGTTTAAAAATAATTGCTTCAATTTTTTTTCTCACCCAATCGCCTCAGCTGTATATTCTTTTCCAAGCATTTCTTCATATTTGTCTCCAAATGCTTCCTGTAAAGCAGTAATAGATACTTCAACCATATCATCTTCCGGATGCTTAGTTGTTATATTTTGAAGCCATAAACCTGGTTTTTTTAAAATTGAGAAAAATATAGAATTACTTTTTGCGGAAAGTTTAATGAGTTCATATCCTATGCCCGAAACAAAAGGAATCATAGGCAAATGAAATAAAAGGCGAAGAGGCAAAGAAATGGTGCCTAAAATATATATGACAAAAGTATCCACAACTGCAAAAACGAGAATAGCAGATAATAAAACAATAAACAAAAAACTCGTTCCACATCTCGGATGTTGAGTTGGAAATGACTGAGCATTCTCGATGGTTACATCTTTACCTGATTCAAAATTATAAATAACTCTATGTTCTGCGCCATGATATTGAAATAACCGTTTTACATCTTTCAACAATGAAATAGCCAATAAGTACACTACAAAAAAAGCGATTCTAAAACTCCCTGATGCTAAATTAAACCACAATGCTTCCTTCTCAATATTCATGAGTTTTGTAGTAATCCACATAGGAGCTATCATAAAAAGCGTAACTGCAAGTCCAATCGCAAAAGCCGTAGAAAAGAACTCAGCTATTTTACTTTGCTCGTCTTCCTCCGGCATTGCAATATCAACCGAATACTGCAAAGTAGCCATTCCCATTTTCATTGATTCAAATAATGAAGCCATTCCACGCAGAATTGGTTTATTCCAAATATTGGATCGCTCAGTAATAGATTCAAATTCTTTTTTTTGGATATGGATTTTCCCTTCAGGATCTCGAACAGCTGTTGCATAAGCCCCTGGGACGCGCATCATTACACCCTCAATAACTGCTTGTCCACCCACAAGAATCGAAGGTTTCATAGTAAGTAATAATAAAAATCGTTTCATTTTATATAAAAAAATGGCTCCATAACAGTCAAAACTGTTCATAGAGCCATTAATATTTCAGTCCGCTATTTACGATTATATTTACGATTAAATTTTTCGATACGTCCTGCAGTATCTACCAGATTTTGTTTCCCTGTAAAAAACGGATGAGATTTATTTGAAATCTCAATTTTACAAAATGGATATTCGTTACCGTCTTCCCATTTGACTGTTTCTTTAGTCTCCACCGTGGACCTTGTTAAAAACATATGATCACTTGATGTATCTTTAAATACCACCAAACGATAATTATCTGGATGAATTCCTTTTTTCATGATTCACTCCTATTTTAAGTAATTTTTTGTAGAACGGATCTAACTCGTTCAATACCTTGTTGTATGATTTCTGTATTCGTCGCATATGAAAATCGAATATGCCCTGGAGCACCAAAACCATCACCCGGTACTGTAACGACGTTTGCAGAGCCCAAAATATACTCAGAAATATCAAAAGTATCTTTTAATATTTTTCCATCAACTTCTTTTTTTAAATAAGCACTAAAGTCTGGAAAGACATAAAATGCACCACCTGGTACTGCACAGGTAACCCCAGGCAAATCATTAAGCATTTTTACGATAAAATCGCGTCTTTCTCTAAAGACTATCTTCATTTCATCTACACATGATTGGTCGCCCATGAGTGCTTCAATCCCTGCTTTTTGGCCAATTGAATTCGCACAAGATGTTGCCTGACCTTGAATTTTGGACATTGCTTTGATAATTTTACGTGGTCCAGCAGCATATCCAATTCGCCATCCCGTCATTGCATATGTTTTTGATAGGCTTAAACACGTTATAACATTTGCCCCTATATTATATTGACGGTTTAATTTTTCTGTACTGATAAATTCACCATCATAAACAAGTCGCTCATAACATTCATCTGAAATGACAACCCAATTATTTTCTTTTGCAATACGTAGCAATTTTAAAATTGCACCTTCTCTCCAAATTCCTCCCGTAGGGTTCGATGGAGAATTCATTATAACGCCCTTGATATTTGGTGTTATTTTATGAGCTAAATCTTCAAAATTTGGTTCAAAATTATTTTCTGCTACGGTATCAACTAAAATCGGCTCAGCATCTGCCAAACGCACAAATTCTGGAAACGAAACCCAGTATGGACGAAATACAGCGACTTCATCCCCTTCGTTAAATAACGCCTGACAAACATTATAAAGGCTCTGTTTTTCACCATTGGAAACTAAAATATCTCCGACTTCATAAGAGATACCATTTTCTCGTTCAAGCTTTTCACATATTGCTTGACGGAATTCAATCATTCCTGGTCCTGCAGTATATTTTGTAAAACCATCATCCATTGCTTTTTTGCCAGCATCGATAATATGGGAAGGCGTATTAAAATCGGGTTCTCCCACAGAAAAATTGATTACATCAATTCCTTCAGCTCTCATTTCTGCAGCTCGGGTAGCCATTTGTAGTGTAAAAGACGGCTGGACCTTATGAACTCGATCCGCAAGTTTATAACTCAAAACTTATGTTGCCGTTTATGGTGCTTTATAGTGTTGAATTTATCATCTTCTTTCGACACACCAGTATCTTCTGAAACCTGATTGCCTTTGCTTTGACCGTCGTCTTCAATGTCAAACTCTTCGGAAAAGACTCGACCCGACCTTGGTGGTCTTCTTCTTTTGTTTTGGTTGGGGTTTTTTGGTTTACTAGGTTTATGTTTTTTAGGACGTGAAAAAGAGTTTGGTTTCTTATCTTTATCGCTAGAAGTCTTTTTTTGTTGCTTGACGCTTGGTTTCCTACGTCGCCTAGGCTTTGGAACATCTGAGGCAGACACACTCTCCATCCCTTCGGTATTATCTGAAAAATCTTCTGATGGTTTTTCTGAAACTGCTTGTTTCAATTCGGCTTCATCAAATGTAAACGAATCGGGATCAAACATACCATAAATTGTTCCAAATCCACGAGTTATACCATTCCCAACTCCTATGTAATTTGGTAAAATAAAATTAGTTTTAAATTCACCCATAAATGCGCCCCACTTATTTTCATCGACGGGACGAGGAAACAAACTGGTTACTTTTACTTTAGTAAATATATTATCTTCTAATTTCACACCTACTTCATTTGCAAGGAATATTATATTTTGACCTAAAAGGCGATTTAAAAAAGAAGGTTTTTCTTGATTAGTTAAAAAACGATATCGACCGCCAGTCATATGATTTAATGCAACCCACGGTGTAATAAAACGATACCGAACTAATTTACTTGAAGGTATAAATTGATTCTCAGCATTTTCAATATCACAATCCTGAACTTCAAATGTGATATTTCCAAAATCAAATTTTTCGAACTTTTTGGTCAATGAAAGAACTGGCTCTACACCTTCATGAATTCCAATAATATAGATTTGCTCATTTAAAATTTTAACTTGCACCCTTGGATAAAGAAATTTGTCTCGGAATGTCCCATCTAACATTGGGATAATAGCCTCGTCAGGATACTGTCGCATAAAAACACCTTTAACCTGATATGGCGTTTTCCGAACAGGCTTATCGGTGATAACCCTAACTACAACTGATTTAATATTTGGAAAAGAATCACTCATAATAAATTAAAAAATACTTCTATTTTTATTGGCTCATGGTATCCAAAAATTCGGCATTGGTTTTTGTTCGTTTCATTCGATCTCGCATGAATTCCATTGCTTCTTCAACTTTCATATCATTTAATAATTTGCGAAGAATCCACATTCTACCCAATGTTTTTCGGTCTAATAACAACTCTTCTTTTCGAGTGCCCGAACGAATTATATCGAATGCTGGATAAATTCTACGATCACTTAATCGACGATCAAGGGCTAGTTCCATATTTCCAGTTCCTTTGAATTCTTCAAAGATGACCTCATCTGCACGACTCCCGGTATCAATCAATGCGGTGGAAATAATAGTTAAACTACCGCCTTCTTCTGTATTTCTGGCAGCACCGAAAAATTGTTTAGGCTTTTTCAACGCGTTGAAATCTACACCACCTGATAATATTTTTCCGCTATGAGGTGTAACCGCATTATGAGCTCGAGCAAGTCGTGTTATACTATCTAATAAAATAACAACATCATCACCAAACTCTACCATTCGCTTCGCTTTTTGCAAAACCATATCCGCAACAGATACATGACGCTCAGGCGGTTCATCAAAGGTGGAACTAATGACTTCAGCATCTACATTTCGCTTCATGTCCGTTACTTCTTCAGGGCGCTCATCGATAAGAAGAACTATACGTTTAGTTTCAGGGTGATTTTTACTAATTGCATTTGCCAATTTTTGAAGTAAAACCGTTTTTCCTGTTTTTGGCTGAGCAACAATTAATCCACGCTGACCTTTTCCAATTGGAGATATTAAATCTATTATTCTCGTTGATAAATCTTTGGAATCCACTTCTAGAGTAAATTTATCTTCCGGATAAAGCGGTGTAAAATTTTCAAAAAGTATTATTTCTTTCAACTTTTGAAGTGGCTCTTCATTGACATTTTCAACTTTCAATAAAGCATAAAACCGTTCTTTTGATTTTGGGGGACGAATTTGCCCCGCAACTAAATGTCCTGTTTTTAAACCAAACCTTTTAATTTGGGATGGGCTGACATAAATATCATCCGGTCCAGGTAAATAATTAAAATCGGGTGACCGTAAAAACCCGTATCCATCCGGCATGACTTCTAATACACCACGAGCAGATAGTGTTCCATCTTTTTTGGCTTGCGCCTCGAGGATACGAACTGTCAATTCCTGTTTATTTAATCCTGCTAAACCGCCTTCAATATTTAACTTTTGTGCTAATTCTGATAGCTCGCGAATATGCAAGGATTGTAATTTGTTAAGATCCATATAATTTAAACCTAATTAATAAATGCTTTGAATTTGTAAAAGTATAAGTCTCCGAGGGGTCTTGGAGAGATGATAATTTACATTAAATTACATCATTGTCAAAAGAGTTTCCAACACAACTATATACTTCTTTTGCGATGTAATGACTACCAAAGATAATGCCGACGCCACCATTTTCAACAAATTGGTTTAGCTTTGTGATTCCAATACTAATAGATGATACAACTTCATTCTCTACACCAAACTTTGACAATTTGTTTGATAATAGACTCGCATCAAGCAAAAGCCCTTCTTTATCCGACGTAACCAATAGTTTTTTAAACTGTCCAGATAAACCATTCAACAATCGATGTAAGTCTTTATCCCCTTTTATACAAAACAGTCCAAATAAAGGATATCCTTCATTGGCTTGTTTTATCGTTTTCAATAGAGATTTAATCCCATCTTCATTATGAGCAACATCATAATACAAACGATCTCCAATCGGTTGAATCCGACCTGGCCAATAAGCTTTCATCAACCCATTTTGAATCGTATCATAAGAAATGTCTGGGTAAATATTATGAATACATTCTATAGCTAATGCTGAATTTTCTGCTTGGTGCTCCCCCATGAATGCCGTTTGATACTGTTTCCCTTTATATGAAAACTTGGAACCTTTTAAACTAATTGATTTATGAATAACCTGGCCAACATTAATTTGGACAGCTCCTGATTCTTTTGATTTTAAATCTATAATTTTTTCAGCTATTGAATTTTGTTTTCCGCAAATCAAAGGTACTCCATTTTTTATAATACCAGCCTTTTCACTTGAAATTGTTTCTATATCTTTTCCCAATATTTCCATATGATCCATCGAGATAGGCGTTATCACAGTTAAAGCTGGCGTAATAACATTGGTAGAATCAAGCCTACCTCCTAAACCTGTTTCAATAACTGCAATATCCACTTTATGAGAATTAAAATGGTCTAATGCCATAGCGGTTGTCGTTTCAAAAAAAGTAGATTTAATTTTTAAAATGGCTTGTTCAGCTTTTTTCATAAAAAAAATTATTTCTTCATCTGTAATGGGAATTCCATCAACTCGAATTCTCTCATTAAACCGAACTAAATGAGGGGACGTATAAAGCCCAACTTTTTTCCCAGATTCACGAAGTATCTTTGTAATTATAGCGCTAGTAGATCCTTTACCATTCGTTCCTGCAACATGGATTAAGATTAAATTGTGATGCGGGTTTCCAATTCTATCCAATAATTGGAATGTATGCTCTAAACCTAATTTTATTCCGAATCTCTGAAGCTTAAAAAGCGATTCAAGTACTAAAGAAAAATCAGGAGATGTCAACGTGAGATATGGACTGAATTTTAATTGTTACAAAACGGTCTGCCAACGATGAAAACGAATCGGGTGAATCAGTTACAAAACAGTGAACCTCACCCACAGATCCTTCAGCAGAAAGCTCTTTTTGCTTTAAAACCGATTGAACTATTGATGCTGTAGCTTCACTCGAATCAACTAAGGATACATCGCCCCCTATAACTTCATTGATTACAGTTTTTAATAATGGATAATGCGTACACCCTAAAATAACAGTATCAACATTTGATTCTTTAAAAATAGCTAAATAGTTTTCAGCAACTGCTTTTGGCACATCGCCAGATATCCACCCTTCTTCTGCTAGAGGAACAAATAAAGGGCAAGCTTGGCTTATAACAGATATTCTGCTATTTTCTAATTTTATTTTTTTTCCGTAAGCAGCTGAATTAATAGTCCCACGTGTCCCCAAAACACCAATGGATAAGGTTTTTGTTGCTTGAATAGCAGCATAAACACCCGGATTAATTACACCAATAATTGGTAAATCAAATTTAGAATTCAAGTGAGTTAGGGCTAGAGAAGATGCCGTATTACATGCTACAACAATCATTTTACAATTTTCATTCACAAGCCACTGTACAATTTCATCAGAATATTCCTGAATACGCGCCTTACTTTTATTCCCATATGGCACCCGCGCCGTATCTCCCACGTATAAAATAGATTCATTTGGTAAAGACTTTGCAAGCGCATCTACCACAGTTAGACCGCCAATTCCAGAATCAAAAACACCTATAGGTCGATTATCCATTTTTATTATTCTGCCAATAACTTTTCGCGAGAATATTTGAAATGATTAATGCCTGCATACACAGATTCTGCAATCATTTGTCTGTAATTAGCTTGCTTTAATTTTTTCTCTTCTTCGGGATTTGAAATAAATCCAACTTCCACCAAAACATTAGGCATAGATGCGCCGTACAAAACATGAAACCCCGCTTGTTTTACGCCACGATTTGGAGTTGTTAGTTTTTTATCCAATTCCATTTGAATAATAGATGCAAGATCTTCACTCTCTTTCAAAAACATACTTGAAGTCATTGTAGCCAAAATCTTTTTTTCGCCGCTAAGGTCTTTATATTGGCTTACTTTTTCTTCAAACTGAATTACTGAGTTTTCCCGAGATGCAACTTCAATGGCTTCATCACTTTTTGCAATACTATGTAAAAATGTTTCAAAACCTTGTATTTTACGGTTTTTATTTGAATTAGCATGAATACTCACAAATACCTTCCCGTCAGCATCGTTTGCCATTTTAGTCCGATTTCCTAAGGGAACAAATACATCTTCATCCCGAGTATAAATAACTTTAATGCTTGTGTGCTTTTCAAGTAGGCGGCCAACTCGTTTTGTAATGTCCAAAACAATGTCTTTTTCTTTTGTCCCATATTTCCCAAGAGAACCGGGGTCTTTACCACCATGGCCAGCATCTAATATTATCGTATCTAAACGCCATCTATTTTTAACATCTTCGAGTCGTTCAGCCACCTTACCCAAAGGTGTTCTTAATGTAATGACAATCTCATTTGGGTCGATGTTTTGATCCCATTCATGGCTAATAACTTCAGCCCCTAATTTAAAAGCAACCTGAGCAGTTTCACCAAGTTGATCAGACTCTATCCTTTGAATTACGCCCCGTGTTATTCCATTATTTATATTAATGGTATCAACGATAGCGCCAGCTATTGTTAAATAATACCACCCATGTTTATTGATGAAGGAACTAATATTTCGTTCGGAGAATGGCTTACGTGTTGTAAGTCGAATAATCGTTCCATTTGATTTAACATCAATATTTATTCCGGTAATATTAAAACGAACAACATCAATATCTAAAAATTCTTTTTTAGAATCAAAGTTTATACCTGGCAAAACTGTTGATTTTAATATTTCAAAAAATGCTTCAGCGGGAACGTATAAATCATTGGATTCAATCCTAGTAATTTGCGACATCTGATAAGGCTGATCATCAATCATTATAAAACTAGTATTACCCGATATTTTTACTTTTCTATCCGCAATATACAAAACAAGTTTTTTTCGCTCAGCATTTTCATAAAGCCTCGATGAGAGCGAGCGAGAAAGATCTTTTGCTGAAATGTATAATTTCTTTGAATCTAAGAGTGTCTTTATTTCAGATTCCGTTCCAGAACTTCGATTAAAGACATGAATCTCTCCAAAGAGCATACTTGAAATAAAAAGAAATGATATGATTCTAGTAAATAACATTGGGAGAATTTATCTTATCCCATTGAAAGCAAACAACAAAATGACGTCAAATTGAAAAATTTATTTGTAGGGCGCTCCTAACAATTGGAATAACATTAAAGTCCCATTTTTTCCATGTATACGAAAAGCGAAAATGTATTTTACTTCTTTTGCTGGTAGTATATGAAATTTTAGTTCCTAAATAATGACTAGACTGAGTAAAAACTTTACTTTTCATTTCACCTGGGACATTTACATCCCAATAATAGATCCATGCATCCTCGGTTATTTTTGCGGTCACCCAATATCCGTAAATCGACCAGTCATCTAAAACATGCTTGCTTCTTAATTGAATCCCCCAACTTGAAGGAGTCCCATTTTGTTTGTGCTTTTCCTGTAATTGAAATTGATATGAATTGTTTTTATTATATTTCCACTTAAAAGTAGTTTTAAATGTTGAAATAGGAACATTAGAATAATTATAATCATCATAACTATAAGATTCAGATGATGTCTCTTGCACTTTCAATTTAGTTTGAATCCATGTTTTTGAACTTATATTTTGAGCAATACTAAAACCCATTTCATGCCCGTGGTTTTCAAATTCTCCTTTACCATTTGTTTGCCTCGTGAAATAATCGGAATATAATTTTAATGTCGTTTTCTCAAGTTTGAATTGAATCTCTTGTAAAAATCCAAATTCACCCATTTCTTTATTGTTCCAATTTCTAAACGAATTATCTCTAATTGCAAAATAATTGGGGGCTATTTTTCGAAATACAATTCCATAATAAAATGAATCATGCTTTAATCGTCCACCAGTAATGATTGCTGATTTCAGTTGTGATGTAAAAGCAATTTCTGAAAATATTTTTAAATTTAATATTTGATAATTACCATATAGAGACGATGCAATGTTTAAAAATTTTCTCCGTTCATTATCGATCCATAATCCACTACCGGTCGTGATTCCTATTTCGCCACTTTTAAATGCTGTTTGCCAGTTTACAAGGCCAATAATTTCTGTTATATTGTTATGGTTTTCTACCTGACTATCAGATATATGCAACCCTAAACTAGATAGCTTAACGGATTCTTCTTGAATTGATCCGTCAATATCTCGAGAAGAAATGCTACCCGAAATTTGACCCATATCAAAATTACGCGTCCAACCAAATCCGCGATACGCCCATGATTCATGACCCGATCGAAATGGCTGAATCCCTCTTCCTCGGCGTAATGCCGAATTAATAGTTCCAAAATCCGATTTAACTGGGAATGTCCGCCAACTAATTAATCCATAACCCGACAACATTTGAAAGTTTCCAATTATAAACTGATTTTCGCCATAGCGCGTTTCGATAAAGGTAGAATAATTATCTAGAATATTAATTTCTTCACCGTCCCTTTCACCTAAAAAACCAAAAGTGAATTTTTCAAAATTCAGTTCACCAATCCATTTATATTGTACGTCATCCACAAAATTTATTCGATGATAAAATACACCATTAATATTAGATTCTTTTTTTTCTTCCCATAATTCGGTCACCACCATTTGGATTCGTTGGAATTGATCAAAGTCATTAATATCTCCTTTTACAAATTCTCCTAAAGCCACTGCTTCATTGTCTGTTAAAAAGGACAATTGAGATAAAAGAGCGGCTGACTCTTCGGTTAAGCCCTGATAGATTGTTGAAGCAGTATTAAGAATAATTAAATCTGATTCTGGGAGCGACTTCTCAGGATCAAAAGATTCAATTATTTCAAATTGCCCAAATAGCAGCCTATGGAATACGAGTAAAACTAATACCCGTTTGATAAGTAATAAGTCCCAAGTCAACATAGGAAAGGATTCCAATTTCAATTTGTAAGTTTTTCCAATTTAAATATCCGCCTGTGGTGATAATATTAGGTTGATTAACTTTACCCATAGCAATTCCAAAATTATGAAATAATTTATAAACTAACCCAAATCGTGTACTTACAGGAAACTCCGTATCCTGCACAAGCGATATTTGTGCCATAATTTTTTCTGTCGGTTTAGCCATAAAACCAGCTATAATTATTTGCGGTAATTTTTCTTTAGTTTGCCCAATTCGAGTCCCCGTTGGATTAAGCATCGAAATAATAGATTCAATTTTTGAATTCATCTTATACCTCAAACTTATTCTAGTACCCACGGTCGCAGCGTTTCCATAATTTTTTATATTTAATTGGTAATAATTAATCGCAACTGCAAATATTAAAACATCTTTAATATTTTTTGATCCCATAAATGAAACAAGAGTTTCCGCATAATTTAAATTTCCAAATTGAGAGATACCAAAACCAAGACCAAACTCATTCGTACTTCCCCCAATAACAAATAAAGATTCAGACAAAGATTTTAATCCGAATTTCCGATTATAGCTCCCGGCAATAAATAAAGGTTGATTTTTCTCAATAATAGTTGGATCAGAAAAGGCACCCTGAGATGATGGGAAAAATGAAAATGGCGCTACACCTGCTGCATTTTGGATAGGGGAAATAGCATCAGATTCGAATGATCCCAACATAGAATCTGGGCAAAAAAATACCATGCCGAAAACCAACATGGTAATAGTTTCATGGAATATAGTATTTGAAACTACCATGAATATTTAAAATGAGTGCGCCCCAATTAAAATTAGGGCGCACTAGCGGATTAGAAATTCGCGCTATTTTTTGTCATACCACATAACGAGAATCATTAATGCGAGTATTCCTGCAAAACCTGCGTCTCCAAACTGGGCCATAATACGACCTAATCCGGCGATAACTCCAAAAAAGTCATCAAACAGAATTCCTACAACAATACCGACTACGATAAGAGTCTTGAGTAAATCAATGACTAACTCAAGCCATTCGTTAACGGTTTTCAACGCACCTTTCAGCATAGTTTCCTCCTGTTATCAGGCACAGAGCCAAAATGACCCCATGTGAATCCTGTGTATTTATCCCAAAAACGAGAGAAAAACCAAAAGAGCCAACAATCCGGCAAAGCCGCCGTCTAGAAAGTTGTTTACTAGATCAACGATTCCACCGATAGGGTCGAATTGTGTGGAATAAACAATATTTACGAAAACAAATAAAACAATAAGTGCTTTGATTACGCTAATTATTCCAGATGCTGCATTTTCTACTGTTGAGTTTACATCAGCCATGCTGATACCTCCTTGGTTTGGTTCTTTGGAAGGAATAGAAACTTAATGTTTCTATTCTCTTAATAGATTGAACTTTTATATTCGTGGAAATAAAGACCAATCTCTTTTTAATTACCTAAATTTACAAAAAAAGCAGTTAAGGGCAATATTTTTATTTATACCCCGTTTTGTACTCGAGAAATCAATTTAGTTACCTCAGATAAAACTTTTTCAACTTGAACAGATGCCATACATTGGGAACACAACCTCCAGTGGTCTCTAACATGATTACAGATATCATTTGGCCTTACGATTGAAACGTATTTACCGAGAGGTCGAGTCCAATCGGGACTCTGTGCTCCAAATATTGAAATAACCGGGATTTTAAGATAAGCGGCAAGATGCCCTGGCATAGAATCAATCGCAATTAATAACTTCTGACTCATTAACCAATTTTTAAATTCAACTAAATCGCCACTAAAGACTTCAACAGTTAAACCTTTTTCTTTCATTCGTTGAATTAAGCCTCGTGTTTCATTTGTTTTAACCACTGAAACCTTGTGGGTTCTCGACAAGGATTCAGCTAATTCCAACCAGTGTTTTTCGGGCCACGATCTTTTTGGATCAGTTCCTCCAGCATGAAAAACAATGGTTCCAGTAGCATTGTACTCCATTTTGTTTTCTTCCATAATAATTGATTTACATCCCAACTTTTCAATTAAATTAAATGCACGTAAAGTTTGATGCGCATCCGTTGGAGAACTATTTGAATGAGTGTAAAAAAACGCCCCACCCGTATCTGTATACCCAAGACTCATTTTTGATTTTAAATTCCAAAGAAACCAGCTATCCCGCAAATCGCCTTTAAAATCAATCGCAATATCAATGTTTCTTTCCCTGAAATTCCGGGAAAAAGATCGAGCGCCTATCCATTTAGCAATCGACCAATCCCAATTAGTCCAAGGAACAGTGACACCAATTACTTCATCTGCTAAATGTAAATTTTCCGCTAATAACACTGCTTGCTGACAACATAATAAAGTTATCTTTGCTCTTGGAAACTTATTTTTTAAAGATTTTAAAATAGGAGCTATAAGAATAACGTCGCCTATACGATGATATTGCAAAACAAATATTGACTTAATTTTATCCGAATCTAATAATTCTGATTTTCTGAATAGATTACAAAATAAATAAAGTGGAGAAATCAGCCTACTTAATATCCGTGACCAAAAAACATGAGTAGGATTGTAAATTTGTATCACTATACCAATAATCCCATCTGTCGATAATAGTCATAAAGTTTTATCGACACCTGTTTGATATCATGATTTTCCGACACCCATTTTTTTGCTGCAATACTTGATGAAAGAATTTTTTTTCGATCTGCAATCAAATTCAACAAAACTGATTCAAAGGTCTTCTCATTCACATTAATAAAGGGATGGTTCGGTATAAAAGATTGATATTTTTTATTCATTTCTGTTAATGTACAAACACCCATAGAAAGCGATTCAACCGAATTCATTCCATATCCCCAACCGCCTTTGTCTCCTATTTGATCGATAAATATATCAGATTTCGCCTTTCTTTCTAATGCTATTGTATGATGAAGATTTTCAATCAAATCGAACTCAATCAATCCTTCAGATGCCATTCTCTCACAAATGGGGATAATGATATCAGAACCTTTATAAAAGCGATTCGTGGGCGCATGTGAAACACGAACTTTCTCATTGATTGACCTTTTTGGAGAAAATTGTGATGTATCAAAGGGTAAAAACAAATAATCTAAATTTGGATGTTTTTCAAGTAGATCTACTTCATTTGTCAGATTCAAATCAGTAAGAGCATCCATGATTGGCATTACACCACTCGCTCGTAAATCTTCTCCATGATAATGAGCAATGATTTTTTTACCACGATTATGAAGTTCTTTTACAAAAAACTCATTTTTTAAAAAATCCGATCCACTTTCAAAATGAATTACATCAAAATCATATAAATTATATTCTAAAATAGCTTGTTCTACAATTGGACGCCATAACCAGTCTTTGAATTTGAAAAAACTTGCGTCAAACCAACCTTCGGATTTCCGAATGGGAGGGTATCCTTTTTTTTCTTTAAAGTACCCATCTTTTCCTCTGTATTGTTTATAAACCAAATTGCGAATTTTTGCTAACCATGTTTTTGTGAAATTAAAAGGAAGATCAAGACAGATGTCTTCTTCAAAATTTTTAGGGGATTTAAAAAACGTTACAGTTCGACACTCATTTCCTCGGGATTCGTGCTCCTTTTTCCACAAGGTAAGTGTGCCAACAGTATTTTCTGGAGATATATAAAGTATTTTCATTGGAGAGTTAGTCGTCTATGGTTTACAATATATTTAGTTCTTACACGCAGTAAAATTTAATCATTTGTAATACTTAAAATTTTATTAGATTATTAAAGACATCTTAGGCCGAAATTCCAACATCATAAAACACTCTTTAAATGATGGGTAGATTATATCCTAAGATAATATCAACATTTAGACAGATTGGCAAGTGACGTTTCATTAACAAACAACAATTTTAGATAATATTAAAATGAATCTTTTTATTCTACCCTCATGGTATCCCACAAAGCTTTACCCAGAAAGTGGCACTTTTTTTAGAGAGTGGGCATCTTTATTGAATCAAAATGAATTTGATGTCAAAGTCATTAATGCAACTATTCACTCTTTATGGGATTTCCCAAAGATTACAAAAATATCGAAATCTCCTTTTCAGTTTGAAGATATCCTTGGCTTCCCTACCCTGCAAATTGAAGCAATTAATTTATCTCCAAAATATGAATCTGGTGCTATGGCTCAACAAGAAAAAATATGGAACAAAATTTTTCAAGAAGGTATTGACAGATTTGGTCGTCCAGATTCTGTTTTAATTTATTCTTCTGTTTGGGCAGGGGTTTCGTTGGTAAATACTTTGCAAAAGTTAAACATTCCATTTGGAGTGACGGAACATATGAAAGAATTTTTGCTTCCAAATGGATTTACTTTAAACCAAATGAAGGCAATTAATTATTGTTATGATAAAGCAACATTTATCTCTGGAACCAGCTCTGCTCTCACCAATAAAATGAAATCCTTATTTCCAAAATTCAAAAATAAAATAACGACTATTCCAAACCCTATAGACACAAATATTTTCAAACCTCATAAAGAATTCTTACAATCATCTAATCTCCCCTTCCGCTTTATTGCCTGCGGTCTTTTTCGAGAAGAAAAAGAATTTCCACTTCTATTAAAAGCATTTCATCAATTGTCTCAATCAAATGATTGTACTTTAACGCTCGTTGGAAAAGGGCAATTTGAGCCCCTATTGAAAAGCATAGTTAAGGAATTAAACTTAGAAAGCCGTGTTACATTTACGGGGTATTTATCTCAACGGGATTGGATCAAGCAATTGTGCCAATCTCATGCTCTTGTATTATCTAGTTCTGTTGAAACTTTTGGAATGGTTGTTGTTGAAGCCATGGCATGCGGTATTCCCGTGGTAGCAACTCGATGCGGTGGACCTGAATATACAATTAAGAATAATTTGGGTATATTAGTGGAGCCTCTTAATTTTAAAAGCCTTGCGAATGGAATGCAAAAAATGATTCACGAATATTCACAATTTGATCCAAAGTTTATTCGAGAAGACGTAAAAAACAGGTTTTCAACAACGGTCCATACTCAGTCCATTAAAAAATTATTTAGGACTTTTTAATGTTGGTTTGAAAAATTGACTCATGTCAATTATTTTTAAAAAGAATAGTACCGCTGGAAATGTAAATGATAAAAATAATTTTACCCAAAAACTAACAGTAATAAAGAAAATTATTCCAAAAAATATACTCGCAGTAATAATAATCAAAATTAATTTTCTCCATTCATAAGGAATTGGGAATAGAGTTCTATTGACAATAAATAAAAAACCCGCCATAATTCCAAAAGATAAACAGGTTGCCCATGCGGCACCCAAATATCCATAAGATGGAATGAGTAAAAAATTTAACCCCAAATTAACCATGGCACCCACACCACGCACTATCATAATCCATTTTGATTTTTCCATTAAAAAAGGACCGGGGAGTTGCACCAAATACATTGCATCTAATACATAACCAAACGCAATAATAGGAATAATATGAATAGCTGACCAATACTCTGGACCGAGCAACGAAAATGATCCAATCGATACTTTAACTAAATCTCCAATCCAAAAGAACATAAGTAACCAAACATAAATCATAACCGAAGCCAAGAGCGTTGTAATATGCGAAAAAAGCTGGCGTACATTCATATCGTCCTTTCCCAATCGCAAAAAAAATGGTTGCCATGCCATATTAAATCCCATCACCAATAATAACATCAATGACCCAATTTTATAACCTGCACTGTACAAACCAACATCGTTAGCATTTCCTAAATATTTTAAAACATATCGATCTGCTACTTCCATTGTCATAGCAAAAATACCAGACGGTAAAAAAGGAAGCCCAAATCGCATCATCTCCTTGAACTTTTCAGTTGAGAATCCTTTCAGGTTTACCCGATTCCAAGTAATGGGCATTGTTAATAAAAACAGAACACTCGATGCAATAGCATTGCTCGCTAAAACTCCTTTAACGCCCATTCCTAATTTTGCAACCAAATAAATATTAAGACCAAGTGTCCCAAACGCATTGATAAAACTAAAAATTAAAAATGGATAGGGTTTTTCCTCTGTCCGTAAAATAAGCTGTGGAATTGACCATAATATATCAACACAAATAATAGCTGTGATGTAATACCAATATTGAACATCATCTATTCCCAAAATAAATTTGCTCATTATAGATGCAGAAAAAATATTTATTAACGCATATAGAATAGATACACCACCAAAAAAACCAATGGCGGTGGTATAAAAAGAAATTCGATCATCCGTCTTGGCTTGTACATATTTTTTCATCAAAGCTGCGTCAAGGCCGAATTTTAGGACGACGTTCATAAATGCCATATATGCAAATGCTAACGAAACAATTCCATATTCTTCAGGAACAAATAAATTCGTGTAAACAGGTAATAAAAGAAATGTAATAAACCTGACCAATACATGACCTGTACCATATATCAATGATTGCATTGATAAAAACTTTATTGAATTAGTCAAAGACAAAATAGTAATTATTTATAAATTTTTTGGAAAACTTTTCTTACGTGACCCACCGCGCCAAATTCTTCTTTAAACCTAATTAATGACGGTTGAGGCGTAAGAGGGTTTTCTGCTTGTGGGTCCTGTGAAACACCAAAATCTAAATATTGATATCCATTAGATGATGCCCACCGAATTGTTTCTATTACTTGGAGTGTGGCCGGTTGTAAGTCTAAATAGTCATAATTAATCATATTATAAAAAATAATAACAAGCTTATCATTTGCAATAAAATTCAATGTGCCTCCAATAGGTACACCATCTTTTAACAGCAATAAAAGCTTTAGACAACCCGGCATTAGTGAGTCTAATTTAATTAATTCTTCTAGAGAGTGGGTCGGTTTAGCGTTAAATCGCGCTTTATTTTCTAAAAGAATTGGATAAAACTTTTCAAAATCATTCTCCCATTTGAACTTCAATCCTGAATTGATAACCAAATTTGAGTAATATTTTCCAGACCTATTTTTTCTTTTATACACCTTCTGTAATAGCTGGGTTTTATCTCCATCTAATGGAATGATACTTGAAATATAATTTTCGCTCACATGAAAGTTATTCCATAATAATGCGTACTCTAAAGTTTCATCTTCAAAAAAACCATATATTCTTGGAGGTTGAACTATGATTACCTTTTTAAAATTATTGTCAATTAAATAACGATCAAAATTTTCAACCCACTGATTACAACGCGCAAAGGTACTTGTATGAAATACAAAGCCACCATAGCTAGCACCTGGATGAGAAAAATAAATTTTTTCTCCATTTTGTTCCGACTCAACTCCTGTTAATACTGCTGATAGTTTTTCGCGAGTATAAAAAAGTAACGAATGATCTACAAAACGGTCTGAATCGTGATAATCTAAAAACCGTCTATAGTGGAAAAGAGTCCCATTATTGGATTGCTCAATAAAAGCTTCCCACTGTTTTCTGTCTTTTTGTTCGAATTTTTTAATGTAATCCATGATCTTTTCTATGATAAAAGGAGAAAAACATTCCTTTATAAATTGTTTTATAACGGTTGAATATAATCAATCGTCAATTCTAATTTGCTTATCTAATTTACGGGAGTATTCAATGAGTTCTGCTATTGAAAAAATATATGCACGAGAAATTTTAGATTCTCGAGGTAACCCTACAGTTGAAGTAGATGTTACAATACAAAAAAACATTATGGGACGGGCAGCCGTTCCATCGGGAGCATCTACAGGTGAACACGAAGCGATAGAATTAAGAGATAACAATGAAAAACGTTATCTCGGAAAAGGAGTTCGCCTAGCAATTAATCATATTAATACAACCATTGCTGATGCATTAAAGGGAATAGATGTAACCAAGCAAATTGAAATTGACCAATTAATGATTAATTTAGATGGCACCGAAAATAAATCCAATCTAGGTGCGAATGCAATTCTAGGTGTCTCTATGGCAGTGGCTCATACAGGAGCACTTGCAACACAACAACCCCTTTATCAATACTTGGGAGGAAGATCCGCAAACACGCTTCCCGTTCCAATGATGAATATTTTAAATGGAGGGTCCCACGCTGACAATACAGTAGATATTCAAGAATTCATGATATTCCCTTTTGGGGCAAATACTTTTTCTGAAGCGCTCCAAATGGGAACAGAAATTTTTCATCATTTAAAAGCTGTTTTAAAATCTAAGGGTATGAATACATCTGTTGGAGATGAAGGTGGATTCGCTCCCAACTTAAATTCTAACGAAGAAGCGTTGGAAGTTATTCTAGAAGCAATTGAAAAAGCCGGTTATAAACCTGGTGAAGATATTTATCTTGCGCTAGATGTTGCGGCTAGCGAAATTTATTCAAATGGTAAATACAACCTAGAATCGGAAGGACGCACACTGTCTTCTGATGAGATGGTTGAATACTTTGCTTCTTTGGCTAATAAATATCCAATTGTATCAATTGAAGACGGGCTACATGAAGATGACTGGAGCGGTTGGAGTCATCTGACCAAAGAATTAGGTGGAAAAGTTCAAATTGTTGGAGACGATTTAACTGTTACAAATCTTAAACGACTTCAACGTGCTATCGATGAAAACAGTATGAATTCTATCTTGATAAAACTTAACCAAATTGGCACAGTAACCGAAACTATCCAAGCGGTAGAAATGGCTAGAAATGCTGGATTTGGCGCTGTGATTTCACATCGATCTGGAGAGACTGAAGATACAACAATTGCCGATCTTTCTGTAGCTATGGGAATGGGACAGATTAAAACTGGGTCTGCATCCAGAACAGATCGAATTTGCAAGTATAATCAATTATTAAGAATTGAGGAAGCATTAGGTGCATCCGCTAAATTCGCCGGTATTGATTTTTTAGGGAAAACAAATTGAGTCAATATGGAAAAATGAAACGCCATTCTCGCCCAAGAGCTATTCGACAAAAGGCTGTTGAAACACAACGTCAATTCATTCGCGGTATTTTATTTCTGATTGGCGTTACCTTAATGATTATTTTTATTTTTGGAGATCATGGGCTTTTTCAACTTTATAAACTAAAAAAGGAAAGGCAGAAAGTGCAGGAACATATTACTCAATTACGAAAAAATCGTGAAGGACTTATTACTGAAAAGAATCGACTAGAAAACGATTTAGATTATATAGAAAAACTTGCTCGGGAACGGTTTCGAATGGCAAAACCCGGTGAAAAGGTATTTAAGGTTATTCCAAAATCATCCAACAATCAGAAACCTAACTGAAAAAAGACCTTTTCTCCTCCCTTCATTTTTGACATACATTTTAATTCAACATTACTAGGCGGCTTCTTAAAATCGTAAACCAAGCTTGAAGTAATTGTTTTCCCTTTTTTTAAACCAAATGATACTGTGTTACTCCCTTCAAATGGATTCATTTCGCCTTTATTATTGGATGCCGAAATTTTCAATAAGGTAAGCGCCATAAAATCAAAAGGTTTAGAATTCGTATTTGTAACCTGGATTTTTAAATTGACTTGATTTCCTTTTTGAATCGCGCTCAATAATTTATATTTTACTCCATCTGCAATTTGGGAAGATCCAACGGGAAGAGAAACAGTTGCATCTTCTAGTGAATTTATAGGTACATAAGCTTCCAGCGATATTTTAACATACTTTCCTGTTGGGTCTAGTTTTATTTTTCTGACTTGAACCCCGGAATTCAATTTTCCAATATAAGAATTTTCGTTTGAATTTGATGTTAAAGACGTTGATGATTTCAGTTTTGTATCCTGAGAAAAAACTACACCAACTATAAAAATTGCGACTAAAAACTTCAACGGTTAAATACCTACACTTCCTTGTTGTTTTAAAAATGCATCCAAGTAAATTTCTACGCGACGATTTATGGCCCTTGCTTCATTTTTTTGTGCTGAATGACGTAAAGTATCAACATCAATTATTGGGCGAAATTCTCCGTATCCCAAAGCTGAGAAATGTTTCTCTGACATACCTGCATATTTACTCAATAACTTAACTAAATTTAATGATCGAGCAGACGATAGCTCCCAATTACTAGGATAAGCTGCTTTTCTTGGTAATTTTAAATCATCAGTATGACCTTCACAGCGAACTTCAACATTTAAAAAAGCACCGCGTTTTTCAATTAGTTCTAATAAGGGGACGTACTCTTCGTCATCAAAAACATTCATAATCTTCGAAGTTCGAATAATCCCTCCCACTTGTTGTAATAATGGATATACCCTAGTATCCACATCAGCAGACATGGATTTAAACAATTTTCCACGGAGGGTTATTTTTATTCCCTTTGTAACACGATCGACAGAAACATAAGACGATGCTACATTTTCCTGTAACTCTTCATAGGTTACATCAAGCAACTGGTTAATAACACGGTCAATGTGTTTTTCTGCATCGTTTAAGATAACGAGTAATAAAACAAAAAAAGTGAGCAACAGCGTCACCATATCGGCAAAGGTTAAAGCCCATGCGGTTGATTTCGCTCTTCTTTCATCAAGAGAGAGTTGTCGGCGAATTTCCACTAAAATTTAGTTTTTTGCCGGTCGAAGATAGTGCGGAACAAAGGTCATTAATTTTTCACGAATTAACATGGGATGCTCCCGTGCATGAATTGAAATAATCCCTTCTACAACAATGTTTTTTAACATCATTTCATTTTCTGATCTTCTTTTTAATTTACTTCCAATAGGTAAAAATATCATATTGGAAATGAAGACACCGTAAAATGTTGTAATAAGAGCCAAACCCATCCCTTTTAATAATTGCGCAAACTTTTCTGAAACATCGTAAGACATACCTGCATCCCCGCTATTCCCAGCAAAGTTATTCATCATAACGATAAGACCTAAAACAGTTCCGAGCATCCCAAAAGCTGGAGCATAAGCTCCCATATATAAAAATAATTCTTGTCCTGCAATATGTCGACTTTGGATATTATTCATTTCAAGATTTAAAAATGTACGGAGGCGAGATGATTCTCGTTCATTTATCGCCAATTCAATTCCGTTTTTAAAAAAACCTGCTTTCATGTTAGGCAAATCGGCTTCTAAAGATAAAAGACCATCCTTTCTAGCTTTTTCAGCTTTTTGAACAATTTCATCAATTGTTTTGACATAATTATAATCTTCTCCTGTAAATACATTTTTAAGGATATTTAAAATATTGCCAACTGCTTTTAACGGTAGAGCAACCATTGTAGCTGCGAATGTTCCACCAATAACGATAACCATTGAGTTTATATTGGCGAACCAAAATAAATTACCACCGCTCTGAATAATTCCAGATGTAATGATTGCAAGTCCAGCCAATAAACCTATTATTGTCCCAAAATCCATAGTGTTCTGCCTCATTATTCGAACTGGATGTTCTATTGTTAAAAATTAAGTACTATATGTATTCACAAATTTAAAGGTACATAGCCTAGAAGAATCAATCTTTTTTCTTCGTTCGAGAAAGAGACTGGCTCCCTTTGTATAATCGCACTTGCTCATCTTCTGTTAGACTATCAAACCCTTCTCTATTTATCTTATCTAGGATGCTATCAATGTCTCTTTCTATCGCTTGGTGTTGGGTTACCTGCTTTTCGTTTTTTTGAATCTTATATTCAATTGTTTTTTTGCGAATGGAAAACCAAAGGTCATTCCACTGAACGGGATGCTTTAACAAAAAGTATCCAATGATCATTCCTGAAATATGCGTTAGATGACTTATTTGTGAAATAGTACCAAATGAAGACATGAATGCGATTACACCAATCCCAATAACGAACCAAAGTGACTTAATTGGAAATATCCCGTAAAGATAAATTGTCCTATTTGGATATGTGATTCCATAGGCCAATAAAACACCATATACAGCCCCGCTTGCACCTATAATTGGTGTCATCGAGTTAAGCCCAAACATCATGGTAATAAGCCCGGCACCCACACCTGTACTAAAATAATATTTTAAAAAATGACGTTTTCCCCAAAGACGCTCTAATTCACCACCAAACATCCATAGAACAAACATATTGATCAGTACATGCCAAATTCCACCATGAAAAAATAAATAAGTGATTGGTTGCCAAAGCATAAACTCTGACCAAACCATTTTTGGAACAAGGCCAAATAGCGGAAAAAACAACGATTCTGTCTGCGCTAATGTTTGCAGTAAAAATATTCCAAAATTCACTGAAACCAGTATTTTAATGGCGTCCGTAAATAGGGTTGGTTTAAA
>Ga0209774_1000103_pt1 | contig 90611 bp, 80 predicted proteins | sample SaaInlV_150m_DNA_2_FD_184648 | JGI IMG/M metagenome (GOLD analysis project Ga0209774, IMG submission 184648) | Marine microbial communities from expanding oxygen minimum zones in the Saanich Inlet - SI037_S2LV_150m_DNA (SPAdes) (version 2) | ecosystem: Environmental > Aquatic > Marine >... | reverse complement strand
AAGAATTGCAAAGTTTAATAATCTCTGAATGTAATCTAGTATTATACTGGTTTGTTATGGTTTTTTGTGTCATAACCTAAAGTTATAACTTACCAGTATACTAATCTATTCCTTTTGGGACAGCGCCAGATAAAGAAAACATTTATAAATTAAAAATAACTCATTAATATATTAAATTTATGATAAAAGAGGTTAGATAGAAAATGAATAATAAAACAATCGTTGCTTTACTTGCAGTAGCTCTTGTAATTTCCTTAACTGGAACAGTTATGAGTGTAAGTAAATTCAGCAACATAGGTTCTAATTGGATGATTTTAAGTGGCGCAGTAACATCAAGTGCAACCGATACTGGTAACACCACATTAGAAATTTTAGCTAATGTTGGATTAAATATTGAAGATTCTACCATTGACATTGGGAGTGGTTATGTAAATTCTACCGCTACTCATGCATCTGTTTCTTCATATCCTAGTTCACCAGATTTTGATTGGTTAAATGCAAGTGAACTACCTGCTGGAGATATTAATGATTATCATTTGTTGAATAACACTGGTTCAACCACAGTTAATTTAACTGTACAACAAAATAGTGGATACCAGAATGCAGAACAATTTTTATGCGGTGATAACAGTACTTGCCCAAGTGACATGGCTGAATTGACTGTAAGATCAAGTGAAGGAAACTCAAACTCTTGTATATTGGGATTAAATAGTGGTTATGAAATGTTACTGGGTGATCAAATAAATTATGGACCAGTTGTTATTTGTGATCAATTTCAACCAGTAGATGGTGACGACGAGATACAAGTATATTATAAAGTCCTAATACCTCAGGAAGCTCCTACCGGACAAAAAACGATTAATTTACTTTACACAGCAGAAGCTATTTAATTTTATTTTTTTCTTTTCAATTATATTTTCTTGGAATATAAAATAATTAATAATAAAACAAAACTAATTTAAACATTAAAATTATTTTTAGAGTAAGAGATGGTAGATGTAAATAAATTAGATGTAATATGTGTTGGTTCCACAACTGTTGATAAATTTATTACGATTAAAGGAAATTTTTCTAATTTGATTCCTGGTGCAAAGATTTTAATCAAAAAAGAAGAGTTATATTTTGGTGGTGGAGCAGGAAATTCTAGTTGCGCATTATCTAGATTAGGATTAAAAACAAAAATTATTTCTAAATTGAGTTCAGATTATTATGCTAAATTAATTGAACAAGATTTAGATTCATTTAATATTAAAAATTTTGTGCGTACTAAAAGTAAAGAACCTAGCGATAAAAGTATTTTGTTAAGTTCAAAATCTGAAAAAGATAGAATTATCATTGAACATAAAGGATCTTCTTTAGATCTAAAAAAATCAGACATACCTTATTCTAAAATAAGAAAAACTAAATGGATTTATCTTGCTACATTAATGGGGAAGTCTGAACAAGTTGGAAAAGAAATAGCCAAATTTGCAAAAAAGAATAATATTCCAATTTTATTTAATCCTTCTTCATATCTTGCTGAACAAGGATATAAAAAATTAAAATTATTTTTGGATGCTAGCAAGATAATAATTCTAAATAAAGAAGAAGCCCAATCATTATTAAGTTCTAAAATAAATAAAATAGAGATTATGCTTAAAAAGATTTATCATCTTGGACCAAAAATAGTTGTAATAACTGATAGTGAAAAAGGAGTCACAGTTTTTGATGGAAATTATTTTTATTCAATACAAACAACACCAAATGTTAAAATTGTAAATACTGCTGGTGCAGGAGATGCATTTAATTCTGGTTTTTTAGCAGGGGTCATTGAAAAAAATGAAATTAAATATGCTATTAAATTAGGTCAAGCAAATGCTTCATCTGTAATTCAACATATGGGAACAAAAAATAAGTTACTAACAAAAAAACAAGCTATTAATTTTATTAAGAAACATAAAATTAAAGTTAAAAAATGCAAAAATAAGTAGAATACTGATTAAAAAAGAAAAATGTTAGCCAATACTAAAAAAATACTTGAAAAAGCAAGAAAAGAAAATTATGCAGTCGGACATTTCAATATCAATAATATGGAAACTGTTCAAGCAATAGTTAAAGCTGCAGAAAATTTAAAATCCCCTGTAATTCTTGCAATCTCAGAAGGTGCAATAAAATATGCTGGATTAGAATATCTTTACAATTTGGCATTAATATCTTCTAAAAATAGTAAAGTTCCGATTGCATTACATTTAGATCATGGTAAAGATTTAAAAATTATTAAAAGATGTATCAAGATAGGATTCTCTTCAGTTATGATTGATGCATCACATGAAAATTTTGAAACAAATATTAATTTAACTAAAAAAATTGTAAAATTGGCACATAAAAAAAAGATATCTGTAGAAGCAGAACTTGGAACAATTGGGGGCATTGAAGATTATGTTTCATCAAAAAAAATTATTTATACTGACCCCTATAAAGCAGAAGAGTTTGTTAAAAGAACAGGTTGTGATTTTTTAGCAGTTGCAATAGGTACTTCACATGGTGCTTACAAATTTAAAGGAAAAGCTCATTTGAAAATTGACATATTAAAACAAATTCAAAATAAAGTTAAAATACCATTAGTTCTTCATGGAGCTTCTTCAGTTCCAAAAAATATTGTGAATTTAGCCGAAAAGTATGGTGCAAACCTTAAAGGAGTTAAAGGGGTTCCAGAAAAACAACTTACTACTTCAGTTAAAAACGGGATTTGTAAAGTTAATACTGATACTGATTTAAGAATATCTTTTGATGCTGCAGTAAGAAAAGTTATCAAAAATCAACCAAAAGATTTTGATCCAAGACATATTTTAGGACCAGCAAGAGACTTAATACAAAAAACTGTTGAAAGAAAGATTAAAATACTAGGTTCAGATAATAAAGCTTAAGAAGATTAATATTGGTTAAAAATAATGGAAAAAGAAAAAGTAGAGATTAAGAAAAAATCAAACAATAAGATACAGATCCCTAAGAAAAAAACAGTAATAAAGACAAATCATCTAAAAGGAAATGTTAATAAGAATAAAATTGTAAAAACAGTTAATAAAACAAAAACATCAAAAATAATTCATACTAACAAAAATAAGGATAAAAAAATTAACAGGATAAAAAAGAAACCAGAATATAAAGGAAAAACGATATATATTGGTTCAGATCATGCTGGATTTAAACTTAAAGAAAAAATAAAAGAATGGTTAATCAATTCAAATATGCCTTTCTTAGATTTAGGTAACACTATTCTTGACAAAAATGATGATTACCCTGATTTTGCGATTAAAGTTTCTAACTTAACTTCATCAAATAATTCTAAAGGGATATTGGTTTGTGGATCTGGACAAGGAATGTGTATGGCAGCTAATAAAATAAAAGGAATTAGAGCAGGAATTGCTTACACAGTTAGAGATGCAAGATTGTTAAGAGAACATAATAATGCCAATATCATGTGCCTTTCAGGTTGGGGAATGTCTTTTGAAGATTCTAAAAAAATGATTAAAAAATTTCTTGACACAGAATTTTCTTCAGAGCCAAGACATAAAAGAAGAATTGGCAAAATCATGGAGATATAATAATCCTTAATTATAATGATAATCAGAAAAGCAATTCCAAAAGATTTTGAAAAATTGAAAGATATTAAGAAAGAGTTTTACTTATGGGAATGTAAAAAAGATCCTAAACTACGGGTTGAATTTGCTAATAAAAATCTAGGGATAAGATTAGGAAAAAATTTGAGACAAAATAATGTCTCTTTCTTTATTGCAATTGAAAAAGGAGAAATTATTGCTTATTCTGGTGGAGAGATAGAAATAAATCCACCAACTCATAAAGAAAAATTTAAAGGACATTTGTTCAATTTGTATGTTAAACCTGATTATAGGAAAAAAGGGATTGGAAAAAAGTTGATTCTAAAGATATTACATTGGTTTAAAAAAAACAAGATCAAAGAGATAGAATTGTATACTAAAGCAGATAATATTAAAGCACAAAGTTTGTACAAAAAAAATGGTTTTAATGATTATTATTTAAAATTGGAAAAAAGGATTTAATTTTTTAAAACAAGCAAAAAACTAAATAATATCAATAATAATATAACTTAAAAATGAAACAAAAAATCCTACCTTCAATCATGGCAAAAAGCCAAAAAGAACTTAACCAAGATTGTAAAAATTTAGATAAGGTAGTTAAATATTTACATTTAGACGTTATAGATGGCAAATTTGCTAATAATAAAACATTTAATTTTAACTTTAAATTAAGTAATAAATTTTCTTATATATTACATTTGATGGTTAAAAAACCAGAACAATGGATTGAAAATAAAAATATTTTAAAAAGAAAAAATATTGAATTGATTATACCCCATTTTGAAGAGATTAATAATGTTAAAAATTACATCCATTTTATTAAAAAGAAAAAAAGAAAAGTTTCTCTGGCAATTCTTCCTAAAACCAAAATTTCTTCAATCAAAAAATATTTGATAAATTTAGATTATTTATTAATTTTAACAGTTCAACCTGGTTTTTATGGATCAAAATTCTTAAAATCCAATCTAAACAAAATTAAACAAGCTAAAAAAATAAATCCTAATTTACAAGTAATTGTCGATGGTGGAATTAATCCTGAAACAATTAAATTAGCTTTATTAGCTGGTGCGAATTATTTTGTATCAGGATCTTATATAACCAAAATAGAAAATCCCAAACAAAGAATAAAGAATTTATTGCAAAGTATTAAAAGTGCTAAATGATTAACAGAATATTAATAAATTATTAATATAACTATTTTAATTTTATAGGGATAAAGATGTTAACAAAAAAAGAATTGAAAGAATTAAAATTAAAGTCTAATTCTGTTCGTATTAATATTATTAAAATGATTTCTGAATCAAAATCAGGGCATCCTGCTGGATCATTAGGAATTGTAGACATATTAATCACGTTATATTCTAAATTAATTAAACATAATCCTAAAAAACCTAATTGGAATAAAAGAGACAGATTTATTCTTTCACCAGGCCATGTTTGCCCAGCATTATATGCCACTTTAGCAGAAGAAGGATATTTCAAAAAAGAAGAATTAATAACTTTACGTAAACTAGGTTCAAAATTACAAGGTCACCCCCACAAAGAAGATCTTCAAGGAATAGAATTAAGTACAGCTTCTTTAGGACAAGGACTTGGTGCAGCAGTAGGAATAGCATTAGGATTAAAACTTAACAAAAGTAAAAATTATGTTTATTGTATTTCAAGTGATGGAGAACATGATGAAGGTTCTGTATGGGAAGCAGTTAATGCAGCAAATAAATATAAGTTAAATAATTTAATTAACATTATTGATGTTAATAACATCCAAATATGTGGCTATACTAAAGATGTCTGGCCATTAGAATCATTTAAAGCAAAATATGAATCATTTAATTGGAAAGTAATTGAAATTAATGGTAATAATCATTGCCAGATTGTTAGTGCAATTGAAAAAGCCAAGAAATTGAATTACCCTGTTTGTATTGTTGCTTATACTGTCCCAGGTAAAGGAGTATCTTTTATGGAACATAAATATCAATGGCATGGTAAAGCGCCAAATCAAGAAGAAAAAGAGTCAGCATTACAAGAGTTAGAAAAAGAAAGGGAATTGATTATTAAATAAAAATAGTTTTAATTTAAAATTAAATAGAATAAAATGGTTAAACAAAACAAATGGATTCAGTTAGAGAACTAAAATCTACCAGGCAAGGATTTGGGAAAGCATTGTTAGAGTTAGGTAAGAAAAATAAAAAAGTTGTTGTGTTAAGTGCAGATCTTACTAGTTCTGTCCAAGCACATAAATTTGAAGAAAAGTATCCAACCAGATTCTTTCAAGCAGGTGTTGCAGAACAAAATATGATCAGTATGGCGACAGGATTATCTTTAGAAAGTTTTATTCCATTTGCAACTTCGTTCGGAGTGTTTGTTCCAATGAGATGTCTTGACCAGATTAGAGTTAGTGTTTGTTATAATAATTCTAATGTCAAACTAGTTGGAAGTCATTGCGGATTATCTACTGGTGAAGATGGCGCCACACATCAAGCGCTAGAGGATGTGGCTTCTTTAAGATCTTTACCAAACATGACAATCATTGAACCCTGTGATTATAATCAAACAATTTTAGCAACAAAAGCTATTGTTAACATGAATGGTCCTGCCTATTTAAGGATCCATAGGCCTAAAATGAAACAGTTAACCAAAATAAGTTCTAAGTTTAAAATTGGAAAAGCAGATATAATTCAAAAAGGAGAAAAATTAACTATCATTACTTCTGGGCCAGTATTAGTGGAAGTTATCAAAGCCAGTAAAATTTTGGTTAAGGAAAAAATAATTAACTTTAAACCAGAAATTATTAATTGCCACACTATTAAACCAATTGATTATAAAACAATAATTAATTCAGTTAAAAAAACAAATAAAGTCTTAGTAATTCAAGACCACCAGATTGTAGGAGGATTAGGTTCTTCAGTTTGTGAAGTTTTAAGTCAACATTTTCCTGCACCGGTGAAAATATTGGGTATGAAAGATAAATTTGGAGAATCCGGTAGTCCAAAAGAATTATGGCATAGGTATGGTTTAGATCATGAAGGGATTATGAGGGAGATAAAGAAGTTTGTTTAAATATTGTAAAAAATCCGATTAGGTAAAACCAAATATTAACTCGAAATCTTTAAAAAAAGGCTTCTAATTCAGTTAATTATGGCAACTAAACAAAAAACTCTTGGTGAAGCAGCAGTGACTGAAACTTCTACAGGAAAAAAAGAAAAAAAACAAACTCAACCAGCAGAAATTAAACAAGTTGAGTTAGGTACAGCTAAAAAAGAAAAAAGTAAAGTAGATGATAAATCAAACAATTCTAAAAAGAAAAAAGTTCCTTCTAGAAAATCAAAAGATAAAAAGGAAAATAACAACCAGGTTAAGAAAAAGATCCTAATAAGAACCATTCTTTGTAGTGAAAAAGTGATCACAGAATCTTCTGATGAAGCAAGATCCTTGAATAATCAATCTTGTTTTGGAAGTTTTGGTGATAATGGTAAAATTGAGTTATCATTATTAGAAGGACTTTACTTAATGGAAAAAGGTAAAATTGAAATTAAAAGTGAAGCTGGAAGAAAAATTAATTTTGAATCCTACGTTAGAAGAGCACGAAAAATTGAACCTAATTTTTGGACAAGATATAGGGTTTTCAAAGATATTAGAAACAGAGGTTACATTATCAAAACTGCACTTAAATTTGGAGCAGATTTTAGAGTTTATGATAGAGGCATTAAACCAGGTGAAGATCATGCAAGATGGATTGTTTACCCAGTACATGAAGGCGAAACTTTAACTTGGTACGAATTTGCAGCTAAAAATAGAGTAGCACACAGTACTAAGAAACGTCTTTTGATGGGTATCGTGGATGATGAGGGAGATGTGACTTATTACGAAATCAGATGGTTAAGACCTTGATTTAATTTTTCTTTATTTTCAAAATGATCAAAAACATAATCTTTGACAGAAGTGGAACCCTTAGTAATGATATTAGACCAGTACATGAAGCTACTTGTATAGTCTTCAGAGAACTAGGAAAAGAACCCATTTCAATTGAAGAATTTAAAAGAGAATTTACGTTACCTTACATGAATTTCTGGAACAAATATTTCCCAGATTTAACTAAAAAAAAACAAGACAGATTATTTCTTGAAGCAATCCATAAAGTTAGTGAACCAGAACCATTTCCAGGGATAGAAGTATTGTTAGAAAAATTGTATAATAAAAAAATAAATATGGTTATTTTTAGTTCACACCCACAGAAAAAATTAGATAAAGAGATGTTAGATAACAACTTCACTCAATATTTTAAAGAAATACTTGGAAGTACCCATGATAAAACTAAGTGTATTATGAAAGTTCTGAAAAGGAATAATTTCAAAAGGAATGAAACACTTTATGTTGGAGATATGGTTCATGATATTAAAACTAGTAAAAAAGCAGGAATTAAAATATTAGCTGTATCATGGGGTTATGATAGTAAAGAGAAATTATCGCAAGCAAACCCAGATTATTTAATTGAAAACTTAGATGAATTAAATAATATTTTGTTTAAGTTAGTTTAAAGATCTCTCTCCCAATATCTTCTTTAATTTTTAGTAATATCTCTAAAGGAAATTTTCTTTTATTGTAAGGAAAATAATTACTGGATGGGTTTAGACCATGTACAAAACCTAAATTATTATTTGCTTAAATATTTATTTAACTTTGAGAACAATAATATTTTTAATTGATATAATTTGATAAACAAATATTCTAAATAAAAAGGTTCTTAAAATGGTTATTTACAATAATAATCAATCAAAACTATAAACCAGATAATTGAAAAATACTTCTCAGCAAGCAAAAACTATTTAAACATAGATTATGACTTTTCAAAATATGAAGACTGAGGACAAAATTCTCAATTTTTTGAAATATAGCGGACCTAGCCTAGCTATGAAAATAGCTAAGAATATTAAAGAAGATAGTATTATAGCTTCAGCTTACTTATCTGAACTAGCATCTAAAAGAAAAATTAAAATTTCTAAACTAAAAATTGGAACTTCACCTTTATATTATTTACCTGGCCAAGAAGATCAACTAATTAGATTCACTCAAGAGATTAATCCAAAAAATAGAGATGTATTAGAAAATTTACAAAAATGGAAAGTTCTAAGAGAAAATGATTTAGAACTTTTAGCTAAAGTTGCATTAAGATCATTACAAGATTTTGCAATACCATTACACGTAAATTTTAATGGCCAGAAAGAATTGTTCTGGAAATGGTATTTATTAGGTGATGATGAAACAAACAATATAATCTCCGACATTTTAACAGGATTGACACCAATTACAAATAATGATACTAGATTAAATTCTAACAATCAAGAAGTTCAACCTGAACAAGTTAAAGTTGTCCAAACACAAGAAACACAGCAAAATCATCAACATAATCAATATAATGAGATTGAACCAGAAAAGGAAGAAGTTAAATCTGAAGTTAAAGAAGTACCAAAAGAAGTTGTTCAAGAAAAAGAAGAAATCAAACAAGGAATAGAAATTAAAGAGATTCAGGAAAAACAACCTAATTTTGAATCTTATCCTCCTAACACTGCACAAAATATTGAACCATTAAATCGAAGTAATACTTATCCGCCAAATACTGCAATTACTGGGAGGGGTGGAAATGTTTGGCTAGATCAGAAAGAAATTAATTTAAACTCAGAAGAATCTAAAAGTGAAGTTAAAGAAGATTCAAAAGAAGTTGTAAAAGAAAAAGAAGAAATAAAAAAGGAAATTGAAGTTAAAACAGAAACTGAAATTAAAGAAATTACAACAAAAGCTATTGACCATGAAAAAGATATAAAAAAACAGAATGAAAAAAATCAAATTAAGTTAAGTGATGTTAAGGAAAAAGAAACAGATAAAGAATATGAAAAAAATGCTGATATTAAAGAGACTAAAGATTTAGAAAAAGTATCAGAAGATGAAAGACCTAAAGGTAAAAAATCGTTCATGTCAATTATTAAAGATAAATTTTCTAGTAAGTACAAAAAAAAGATTGATAAAGGTTTTTTAGATAAAGTAAGTAATTATTTAGACAGTTTAGATGTTAAAATTGAAAATAAAGAAATTGTTAGAAAAAATTCTGAATTGAATTTTATAATTAATGTTCCATCAACAATTGGAAAAATTAAATATTTTTGTAAAGCAAAAAACAAAAATAAGTGTGATGAAAAAGATTTATCAGCGGCCTATATGGAATCCCAGATGAAAAAGATGCCATTACTTTTTCTGTACAGTTGTGATATTAACAAGAAAGCAATTGAAATGTTAGAATCAAAAGCGTTTGATAATTTAATCATAAAAAGAATAGATAGAGAAGTATAAGAATGGGTTTAAAAATTAAAGATATTATTGTTAAAGAAGAAATCAGCATCAGAGATTTAAATAAAAAAATAGTTGCCATTGATACAATGAACATGTTGTACCAATTTCTTACAACCATAAGACAACCAGATGGTAAAGTGCTAACTAATAGTAAAGGAAAAGTCACCTCGCATTTGATAGGATTATTTAGTAGAACAACCCATTTTATGGAAAGAGGTTTAAAACCAGTATTTGTATTTGATGGAAAAGCTCCAGAAATAAAAATTAAAACTTGGGAAAAAAGAACAGCTATCAAAAAGGAAGCGTCATTAAAATTACAAGAGGCGGAAGAAGCTGGCGATATTGAAGCTATGAGAAAATTTTCTTCAAGAACTGTTAAGTTAGATAAAGAAATGATTGAAGATTCTAAAAGATTGATTAAATCTTTAGGGTTACCAATAGTTCAAGCAAAATCAGAAGGTGAAGCACAAACTGCTTATATGGTAAAAACAGGTGTAGCTTATGCATCCATATCACAAGATTATGATAATTTAATTTTTGGATGCCCATTATTGGTAAGAAATCTTTCCATTGAAGGTAAAAGAAAAAAAGTGGGTAAATTTGCTTACAAAACTGTTAAACCAGAAGCAATTAAATTAGAAGAAGTTTTGAAAAAGTTAGATATTACCCATAACCAATTAATTGTCCTTGCAATTTTAGTAGGAACAGATTATAATCCAGATGGAATAAAAGGTATTGGACAAAAAAAAGCATTGAAATTAATTAAGGAACAAAGAGATAATTTTAATAAAATATTTGAAATTGTTGAATGGGGAAAAAATTGTCCAGAAATTTCTTGGAAAGAAATATATGATACAATCAAAAACATACCAGTAAGTGATGAACAAAATTTAGAGTGGCACAAAATTAATGATGAAGAAGTTATTAATTTATTAGTTGATGAATATGAATTTGGAAGAGACAGGGTAGAAAGTAAATTAGAGAAACTTAGAAAACAACAAGGTGAACTTAAACAAACAGGGTTGAATAGTTTCTTTTGAGAGTTAGACAAATTTTAAAAAATAAAAAGAAAAAAACCTATTCACCAAGAACAGTTAAATTAGCAGTTTCATATTCTGTTCCACTAATTAAAATTTTACGACCTTCTAGATCATTAGTTCTATTAGCTATTACTTGGGCTGCTAATCGAGTCATATTAGAATCATAACCCCTAACAATCATAGTAGTGTAACCAGTATCATGAAATGATAATTCAATTAAAGCTTGATTTTCACTAAGACCAAATTCACATTCAGTAGTGTTTAAAATATCAGCAGTTACTGAATTATCACAAGGCATACCTACGCTAATTAAATTTTGTGCAGTGTAATCATTAATTTCATTATCAAGCTTTGTTACATCTACAACTTCAACTTGTTCAATTTCACCATCATTGTTAGTATACTGCATGTTTACTGCAATGTCAACCATAGCCAGAGAATCAATAGAAGGAGAATTTTCGCCAACTACAAAATAACTGTTAAATTCACCACCCAGAAGTAATAGTATTGATTGGGTGAATTTAATGATCAATATGTCACACCACCACCAAACATATTTTATTCTAAATCCCCTTATAGTTCTATTGTAAGACTATTAAGTCACAGACTAGAGGTGTTAGTTTGGATAATGAAAAATGGCATATGGGGCAGAATCAATAAATGGTAAAGGCTTTGCAGATAATACGGCTACGCATGAGTATAATTCTAAAACTAAAATTCACTTAACTAATATGCCTGACGCAAGTAAATACTTTTGTAAAAATCCAGACGATATTTACCTTAAGAATATATTTAAAATTCAAACACCAATTTCAGTTAATGGTTCTAAAATATACCAAACCTCATTAGATAGTAAACTAACTAAAAATGATTCTTTAAATAAATTAATGTATGATTCATTTAAACCCAATTCTGCTTATAGCCCAGTTACTGCCAATTATATGTCATTAAATGCAAAAGAATTTTACAAAGGGTTAGATGATTTAGAATACTTAAGTGGAGGAGTTGGGTATCATTAAATTTAACACCAACTACTTGATAAAGTCCTATCTGGGAATAAAGTTACTTTCTGCCCAGTTTGATATTTTTGATCATTACTTTTTCTTAACAACCTTATTCTATTATTAGAATTGTTTTGCTCAGCTGCCCATACATCCATTTTGTTAAGTTCATATTCAGAAGGGCTCAATTCATCATCAACAACATCATTGTCATTTCTAATCGACCATGCAGAAACATGATCAAAACCGATATTTCTCAACTCACTTACTATACCAACATATTCATTAAAAGTACCAATATTATTTTTAGATAATACTACATTTGCCCTTGCTAGTAGTCCCGAAGAATGTATTCTTGAAACGATTAAATCTAATGAGGGATAATTTCCCACATTATAAATTTCTGCATTTTTTTCAAGGTCTAAATTATGTACAGTAATGTAAACTGTTTTCAGCCCTAAACCTTGCCATAAAGGCAAATACTTTTCACTAAATTTTTCTTCTTCACCAATCTTAATCCCATTGGAATAAAGATTGACCCAATCATATTTCATCCCTTCAAGTTCTAATTTTTGAACAAGTTCTAAAGTTAGAGTAACAGATAAAGGAGATAATGTTGGTTCACCTCCACTTGTAATAGATAAAGACCTGGAACCTTGTTCATAACAAGATTTTAAAGTATTATAAAATAATTTTTCATTTATCACACCATCATTTTTAGGCGCATATTTACGATGAATTATACCAGCACAATGTTTACATTTAGCATTACATTCACCTGTACCAACAAATAAACCTAAACTTAATATATTATTTTTACTATCTTCTTTTGAAGTCATTTCATACACAGAGCTCCTTTTTTTATCCAAGAATATGCCACAGTATTATCTTGAAAAACAACCAATTGTCTAACAAAATCTTTTTTAGGATTATGTTTAGTAACATAATTAGTATATCTCAAGATACTTCCATGATAATCAAACACACCACCGCCCCAAACATGCCCATGACAGATTTTGGCGTTAAGATGTAACCAAGCTTGTATGCCAAGTAAACCTAATCTTGAAGGAGTATATTTATTTCTAGTAGAATCAGGATTACCAACTGGCCAAGAAGTTATGTTGTTAATACCTTTATCAATTAAAGTTGTTACAGAAGATTCATACTTTTTATGATTATCAACACCACCCTTCCTTAACAAAAGAGTACCTCTCACCCCTAAACCATGTTTTTCTACATTTCTTACAATAGTTTCGAAATCAGGATATTTTTTTATCCCATAAATTTGTGTTTGTTTATTTTCATCAACCTCATGAATAGAAACTGCAACATTGTTTAAACCTAATTTTCTCCAAGTATCAAGATATTTATCACAAAAATTTTCATCACCCAACAAGATACCATTAGTAAATAAATTTACATTTGGAAAGTAAGCACCTTCCTGAGCACATTTATTATAAATTTTTAAAGCATCAGTTAATGCACCTGGATCACAAGTAGGTTCGCCACTAGAAGTTAGAGATAATGACCAACCACCATACCTTGCAGACAATTTAATCGCAGCTTCAAGGTTCTTATCATAAAGTTTGTTTTCTTCACTTGATTTTGCTTCTGATCTCAAATATTTTCCTGCACAAAAATCACAATTTGCATTACAAGCACCATCACCAACTAAAGCTGAAACACTATAAATCTTTTCGATACAAGCCATGTTATCACCTAAGTTATATTAGTAGTTTTACAATATAACCAAATTGTGAGAAATATTTTTCTGAGTAGTTGGAATTTTAGGTTTAGTTTTTAGTTACGAAATTTATTTAATTAAAAGATAATTAATAACAAGGATGGAAATTAAACTAATTAAAGAAAATGATAAAGGAAAGACATATCAAACCGATGATTTTAAGATTTTATATAGATATAAAGATAAAATAGCAGGTGACAATTCTGAAAATGTTGAAGAGTTAATCTATTTTATTGCTGGTTCTGCTGAAATCACATTAAAAAATAAAACTTGGATTGTTACTTCCCCTGCAAAAGTAGAGTTCCCAGCTAAGACTTATCATAAAATTAAAGCTTTAACAAATATAAACTTTATACTTTTTGAAAAATAGTGTTTTAAAATACTTGTTAATTTAAAGAAAGATCATACTAATACTAACTCATTTTTATTTTTTTAGGTTATTTAGTACAGATTTGTTTTTATAATAAAACAATCTTGCTTATATTCTTGATGAGAAATTTAATTTCAATCAAGGACCTTCTTAGAGATGATATTGAATTATTGATTAAAAAATCTCTAAGTATGAAAAATAAAGGAATCAAACAAAGTGAAAAACAGATTAAAATTGCCTCCCTATTTTTCGAGAATTCTACAAGAACAAGAGTAAGTTTTGAAACTGCAGCTCAAAATTTAGGACATTACATTAATGGTTTTTCCGGAATTGAAGGTACTTCAGTAAAGAAAGGTGAACCTTTAATTGATACATTAAAAATGTTTGAGGGATATGGTTATCAATTAATCCACATGCGTCATAACCTAGAAGGATCATCAAGGTATGCGTCCGATAATTGTCAATGCAACATTGTTAATGGTGGTGATGGATCAAATAGTCATCCAACTCAAACACTAATTGATTTAATGACGATTAAAGAAAAAAAAGGAAAATTAGAAAACATTAAAATAGCATTAATTGGTGATCTGAAGTACGGGAGAACAGTTCACTCCTTACTTCAAGCGATGGAATGTTTTAATAGTAAAATTTTCTTAGTATCACCAGAAAGTTTAGCAATGTCAGAATGGCGAAAAAAAGATTACTCATCCAAAACAGGAAATGAACTAATAATTTCTAATAATTTAAATGAAGTTATAAAAGAGTTAGATGTATTATATGTCACCAGAATTCAAAGAGAAAGGTTCCCAGAAGGATTAGAGGGAGATATTGAATACAAAAAAGTTAGTGGAAGTTATAATATTAATCCAGAACTGTTACAACAAGCTAAAAATGATCTTCTAATTTTACACCCTTTACCAAGATATAAATTTAATATGGAAATTAGTATGGACATAAATCAACTAGACCAATGTGGATATTATGATCAAGCAACTAATGGGAGATTTATGCGAGCAGCAATTATTGAATGTCTACTTAATAAAAAATTAAATGGAAAAACAAGAGAACCTAATAACAATCCTCAACTTTGGCAAAGTTTATCAATTAAGCATGGGACAAAAAAAGGCGAAAGGATGATTTATCGGTTAGATAATGGTACCTTAATAGACCATATTGAACATAACCGGGGAGATTTAGTAAGATCATTACTAGGGATTAATTCTCAAGAAGGTCCAATCTTAGTTGCGAGCGGTATTAGAAGTAAAACATATGGAAGAAAAGATGTTCTTGCAATACATAATGTATCATTAAGTCCTGAACAATCATATATGTTAGGCTTAATTTCTGACCAAGCCACAGTAAACATTATTCAAACACAGAAAGTAGTTCGTAAAGGTAAAGTTGGTCTTCCAGATGTAATTGACAATTTAGTTCAATGTCAAAATATGAGATGCATTTCAAGGCCAGAACATTATGAGTTTGCCACAAACAAATTTTATGTTGAGAGTAGAGAACCATTAAAGATAAGGTGCCATTACTGTGAACACCCCATGGAAAGATCAGAAATAACTAAAGCTTTGATGGGTTGAATTGGAAATATTCAAAAAAAAATGGAACAATTTATTTTATTAATTCCTTAAACTTTTCTGATTCAAATAAGCGTTCATGCATTTTCTTAAAAGCATTTATTTTTGTTCTATAATTTATTTTATCAGAAAATATTTTTTGTAGCTGTTTATAGAATTTTGGATCTTTCTCTTTAATATATGGAAAAGCCTGTTGAGGCCTTAATTCAAACTCTTGTCTGATACCAAACCACCAGTCAATTATATTTTCTGAATAATGCCAGGAAATTCTTAAGAACAATTCTGCAAAATTTTTATCCTTTAAATTGTCTTCAAATTTTTTCATATACCTTTGAGATTTGTATACCCTACCCTGTGCATAATATTTTGTCCACTTTTTAGGTCCTTTTTGATATATATCTAAAGCTTTCTTTCTTAATTTCTTACCAAATTCAGAATTAGTATCAAGTAGAACATTAGAATTTCTTAAATCTCTCCACAATTTAGGCGGAAAACTATTAATTTTCATTGAATTTTTGTAAACATCCAAATCTTCATGTTTAATAGTTTCTGGAAGTGAATTATAAAATTGATTAGGAGTTTCTTTTAGCAATTTTTTATCAGTAAACAAATAAATATCCCAGTCACTATTTGGTTTATAATCACCAACTGCCCTTGAACCAACAACAATAAGAACTTTAGCTTTATATCTATCTTTTAAAAATTCAACAATTAAATTAAGCTTTTCATCTTTTTTAACCATAATGTATCTTGAAAGAACAAATAGTTTAATAATCTTTTTCTTTATTAATCACTTACCAAAAAACCTTAACAAACCATCCTTAAACTTGTTTTTATTAATTTTTATCTTTTGGTGATTTACTTTCAACAGTTCCTTCTTCCTAACTAAACCTCGTTTGATTTTATAACTTCTAATTTGAAGATTAATTTGTTTTTCAATATCATCTTGATTAGGATAAAGTTTTTCTGCATCTTTAAACTGTTTTGAATGATAACTGTTTCTAGAACCATTATGTTTAAACTTCAAATGTTTATGTAACAGTTCATGGTACATTAGATAATCTAACATTGCAGGATTGGTTTCTTCAATCCCTTGAAAAATTTTTGATACAGTAACAGTATCATTATGGTAATTATAAGAAGCTAATCTTCTTGTAGAATCTCTCCCCCACACCAGATTTGGTTTATCTATCAAGTTAGCAAAAAATCGTTCATTTACCCTATAAAAAGATTCTTCAAGTTTAGGATCAATTTTTTCTGCTTCACTAAATTCATGAATTCTTTTAACGAAATTATTGTATAGGTTAATATTTAGTTTAGAATAATCTTTTTCATATTTTTTAGGTTTAAATACTTTCAAAAGAAGGGTTTGAATTAAACCAATTTTAATTTCATCATCAATATTTTTCCATTTAAGGTTATACTTGATTTTAATATTTTTTTTTCCAAAACCATTATCATACTTAATATTGGCATTAAAATCAGAAAGTTGTAAACTATAATGTTCTTCAAAATGATAATCAAATGTCCTATTTGGATATATCCTTCTAAAAGATTCTTCTATAAGGTTCATTTTCTTAGAATTATCCTATTGGAAACCTTAGTATTGCCGCAAATCCACCCATGTTCTTTAATTGAACACCCTCACGAGTTTCAGTGGAAATAATCTTTACTTCAGTTCCACCAACCTGGGCAAGTTCTTCAAAATGTAAAATTTTATCTTCACCAAGATCCTCAGATAAAAGCAAAATATTTACTGCACTCATTCCCAAAGCTCTAGTAACTTCAACTTCACCATACGACACTTTAGTATGGTCATCTAACATTTGTTTTAAGAAATCTTGTACAGCTTCCTTTTCTTTTGTAACTTCTTCTTCAGCTAGTAAATCACTTGATTTTTCTAATAATTCTTGCAAACCAAAATCACCAGTATAGGACAAATCTTTAGTACCAATAATTTTTTTCTTAATATCACCAGTGATGTAATCTTTTCCTAAAAAACTTCCCACAGTAGTGCCTGGTCCACCAATAATAATACCTTTCAAATTTGTACCAATTGGAAGAAAATTTTCTTTCATATACTCAGCAATTTTTTTGAAATGATCTTTGTATGCCCCTTCCCTAATACGTGCGAAACGTTGTGAAGATTGACCCCCAGCACGTGTTTTTCCAGGAACTTCAGAATGAGTCTTTTGTAAAGGTACAATTGTTTTACCTTTTAATAATGCAATTACTGCATCCCTCCTGTCAAGAACAACTAAACCATATACTTCATGGTCAATTAACATTTCTTCCAAGATATCGGTAACAAAATTTTTATCACACCTATAAATTCTGATATTTAATGGAATTGGTGGTTCCATACTCCAAGCACGAATATCTTGCTTACCTTCTACCGATGCAACATTACCAGCAAATACTGCCAAACCATGTTCAGGAGTTTTTGGAAAATTACGTAAATGTTGAATCATTTTTTCTAAAGATGCTTGAACATTCTTACGAGTTGATGCAGATTTAATGTTAGAAGCTGTACCTTGTTCTTCAGAAAGATGTTTAATGATTTTAGTGATCTCATATCCAGCAGGAATATAAACTGTTACAAACTCAGTATGTAAAGCCTTATGAGACTTCAAATCCTTCATAAACTTTTTCAAATGTAACTTATCTTTGCTGGTTAATGCCATGGTATATTTAAACACGAGGTTAATTTATAAATGTTGTTGAAAAATAATTTTAAGATGAAATAATTATAATGTAAGATAAGAAGCTAAAATAATTTAATTAAACTAACATACTAACTCCTTTCACCAACTCCTTTTGAACAATTTTTTTAGAACTATCAACCACAATATGCTTTACACCCAACTCAACTATTGCATCAAAACATTCGTCAAAGATTTCACATTGTAAATTTTCTTCAATTTTTTTCTTACCATACTTTCTTCCTTCAAGCCTTTCCCTTAGCTTTTTAAGATTAGAACATTTCATAACAATTGCTAAATCAATTATTTTTTTTGGTAAAAGGTGGGAGATATGAGTATCAAATACAAATATTTTAAGAGGATTATTTTTCAAGATTTCATCAATAACTTTCCTTAAAATTTTGATGTTAAGATCATAACATTTACTACTACGATCATACCCTAAAGAAAGTTTTTTATTTTGTTTCAACAGGTCATGCCAATCAATCTGTTCATATCCCAATCTATCACACAACAATTTTGCAACAGTGGTTTTACCAGTACCGGGAGTACCAGTAATAATTATTAATTTTGCTCTTTTCACTTTTTACTTCTACTTTTTCTTCCTTCTAGAAAATATTTTTATAAATGCAGGTGGCTTTTTAATTTTGATAGTATAATACTCTTCATCATGTAATTCTAATTTTTTCTTGTGAGGTTTATAATCACCTCTTTCAATTGCTTTTTTACGTGCTTCTGCTCTTTCTTTCATATGTTGCTCTTTTTGTCTTTCTTTCTTATGTTTAGTGTACATAATTCTTTCCATAATTCTTTTTCTCACAATTGAATCTATAACCATAATTAACAAGAATAAAAATAAGCCATAGAAAAATAAGATTAAAAAGTCTTCCCAAACTGAAAAAAGAGTACCTTGAAATATGAACATTTCTCTAATTATATTTTGAGTAAGAACAAAAGGGTTTAACTTAGTAATTTCTCTTAACCCTTCAGACATACCCTCCACTGGCAAAATAACTCCTGATACAAATAAGAAGAAACTACCTGTCGAGATTGAAGCTAAAATTCCTGTTTCCTCTGAACTAAATGCATATCCGATAACCATACCTATTAAGCTAAACACAGTTGCAGCAAAAACAAGAGCAAGGAAAATAAAAGGGAATGTAGAAATAGACTCTGGCATAAATAATAAAGCAATAACAAGAATGACAATTAATTGAGCAATAATAATAACTAAATTAGTTAACACAGTAGCTAATACAAAAGTAACCTTTTTTACAGGAATCAAATAATTTCTCACATAAGCTTGATTACCTTTCTCAATCATTACTAAAGTACAACCTAACATGATAGAAAGGAACATCACTATTAATGTTAAAAGAATTGGGAACATATAATCTAAATGACTATCACCAGAATTTACTGTTTCAATATTTGTTGTAATCGGACTTGAAACTACAGATGCATCTGAAACAGCTAAACTTTCCAAATTTGTTTGGATAGTAGTTAATGATTCGGACAGATCAGATAAAGAACCACTTAATTCAGATAATGAAGTTGTTAATCCTGTTACTGTTGAAGTTGTTGAATTTACAGAAGAAGCTGCTTCGACAACTTTAGAGTTAGCTTCTTCAAGTTCACCTATAAGCAAAGTCACCATATATTCAACTTGACCATAACTGTAAGTCCCATTACCAGATATTAAACTTGATACTTCATCCAAATCAGAATTAATATCACTTAAATAATCCTCAACATCACTTATATAAGAACCAGTTAAATTAGAATCCTCCAATGCTTCTTGAGCACTTTCAACATTACTTTCCGCTGATAAAATCCTAGAATTAGTATACATCCTAAATTCATCTAATAAGTTTTGGTCAATAGAATATTCTAAACTACCCAAATCAATAGTCCCAAGATTCGAACTAATTGTTTCTGAACTAGTTTTATATTCATCGTTAGAAGTTTTTAAAGATTGTAAGTTACTTACTTCGTTAGATAAAGAAGTTTGTGCAGAATAAATTTTAGTAAATAAATCACTAACTAAAGATTCAGAAAGTTCTTGAGTTTGCAAATCAAGTTCTTCAAAAAGAACTTCTTGAACAGCCCAAACAATATTAATTTTACTTTCATCAAGATAAAACGTAACTTCGGTGGCAGTATTCTCCGATATTTCAAAATTTAAAGGTAAAGATACACAAGCATGAATATTTTCTGATTGAACATCTTCGATACAATTATCAACATCAAAATAACTTACTGTACTATACCCTCGACTTTCTAAAGAATCAATTAAGGACATACTAACATCTGAATTTGCTATAGTATGGATCCCAATTGTTAAACCATAAGTTTGTGAAGTACTATAAGATAATCCAATTAAAAGGATCATAAGTAAAGGTGCAAAGATTACAATTAAAGCAGAACTTTTAGACCTAACTAAAATTTTTAAATTCTTTTTTATCAATAAAGGTAAATATTTCATCTTTCACATTCTCATGAATATCATTCATGACTCTTTTTTTAAGTTTTTATTTTGATTAATTAATTTTTATTTTGTAATAATTTCCTATGATTTACTTTTTATGAATTAATTACATGAATTTTAAGGTTTTAATATTTCTCCCCCATCTTTAGTTATTGTTTCAAAAATTGTTTTTAATGAAGGTTGAGAGATCTCCATCTGGTTAAGAGTTAAACCATGTCTATCAATAAAAGAGGTAATAGCATTAACTGTTTGATTAAAATTATCTGATTCTAATAATATGTGGGTCCTACAATCAATTATTTTTTTAATTGGTAAACGTTTAGCATATTCTAAAAATAAGTCGTGATATTTCCCAGTCTTTAAACTGATTAAACTGTTTTGATGTAAGAAAGGTTTCCTTATTTCATCAATTTTCCCCTCATAATAAAATTTTCCTTCATTAACAATAGCAATCTTATTACAGATAAGCTCCATATTGTCTAAATCGTGAGATGCAATAATTACAGTAACACCCTGTTTATTAACTTCTTTAATTAGTTCAAGAATTTGATGTCTCAGTCCTGGATCAAGATCAGTTATTGGTTCATCCAATACTAATAATTTTGGTTTATGTATTAAACTACAAGCTAAATCTAACCTACGTTGCATACCACCAGATAACTCTTCAGCTAAGAAATTTTTATATTCTAATAAACCCATAAAATCAAGAATGTTTTTAGCATTGTCAACCAATATGTTATCTCTGATCCCATAAGATCTTCCAAAATGTAAAACGTTTTCTTTAACTGTAAGTTTAGGATAGAAAGATAAATGTTGAGGGGTGAAACCAATCTTTTTTCTAATTTTCATATGATGTTTCTTTAGGTTTAGGCACTGCCCGGTTGGAGAATAAAATAAAACTTGCCCTTCATCAGGTTCAGAAAAACCCACAATCAAGTTTAATAAAGTTGACTTTCCAGAACCGGATTTACCTATAATACCAAATATATCGCCTTCTTCTACCACCATATTAACATTAGATAGGATTAGACGAGACCCAAATTCCTTAGTCACCCCTTTTAATCTTAACAGTTCCACACTTTATTATTAATATATTTTTGTTTATAAAACTTTTCACTGAGTTAAGTCAATAACAAAGATTGTGAGAAAAAAAATAACAAAACTATAATTAAAATAATAATTAAAATTCATAAAAAATAGATGATAAATCTAAGAAAAAATTAGATTATATCTTCTTCAGAAACAACAATGAAATCACCAGTTGCAATTACAGCTGAAAATGGAATTAATTGTTGTTCATCTTTATTTTTCTCAAGTTCCATCTTATCAGTATAAGTTGTTGGATTTTTAAGAACGATATGTATTAATTCACCTGAACCAACTTCAAACACTAAATCGCCAACCTCTCCAAATTTCTTACCTGATTTAGATACAATTGTCTTACCAAGCAATTCCTTAGAATAATTCTTTTCTTTTTCCATCATAATAAACCCCTCATTTAAATTTGATATTTTCTTATCAAATATTAGAAATAGCTTATATAAACTTTTTGGTGGCCTAAAATAAAAATCCCAATCTCTCTTCTCAAGATTAATTAATCAAAAAAACTAAAAACACCTTAAAAAAGCAAAAATTTAATAACATTTACCTTAATTCACACTATTAATGGCAAAAACAACTAAACAAGTCGATGATGCTTCTAAATATGAAAAGATTGGTTTCCATAAAGGAAGTTTAGCAACACTCTCTAAAGAAAGAGAAGAAATGATGAGAATTTTGCAAATTGTTGAACAATTAATGCAAATGCACATCAAAGAACTTAAAGACCTCGGAGTGGATTTAGCAGCAGAAGCAAAACAAGTTCAAACTGCTAAGAAAATGAAAGGTAAAAAACCAATTGAAGAAATTCTTTAAATTATTATTTTATTTTTTAATATTTATTCTTCTTCTGATTTTCTTAAAGAATAACAACTGCCACGATAACCAGCAACCAAATCACCACATTGAGCTAATTCCACAGTAATACTATCTGTATCATCTTCTAAATCTGAAGATTGTTGCACAGGATTAACAACATAAGAGAGAGGTTCTTGAATTCTACTCTTGTAATCAAATCCATCAAATAATTCTTCTTTTGGAGTTTTGTTATCTGTGATTTTACCTCGAATTACAAGTTCAGAGAGATCATCTTTATTACTTTCACGATATGCCATATATTCATCACCAATTAAAATAAAAAATTAAGAAAAAAGAAAAAATCATTTCTTACTGACTAATAAAGCAAGTAAAAAAATTAATATTGCCGCTACAATAACAATCAAAGAGATTAATAAAGCAGTGTATCTTGCATTATCCCAAGATGATTCTTCCACAGTTGATGTTGCACCAGTTGTTGCTTCACCAGATGGACTGAAGGTAGTTACTACAACATCTTCATCCCCACCATTATCATCACTACTGGAATCATCACTACTAGAACTAGTAGTACTTGTCGAAGAACTACTTGAACTAGATTCTGTTGCAGATTCACCATCAAGATCATTATCACTGTCATCACTAGAATAATCTGTGCCATCATCGATCAAACTTTCAATATCTTCAATTAAATCAGCAATATCTTCTTCTAATGTTTCTAAATCATCTTGAAGGTCAGCTTCTAAATCACTATCAAGATCACCATCATCTTCTGCATCTTCAAGATCATTTTGTAAATCATCTAAATCGTCATCAAGACTTTGTACATCATCTAAAAGATCTTCTAAATCATTAACAATGTCTTCAATTTCATCTTCATCTTCATCATCTTCTGCATCTTCATAATCTGATTCAAAGTCATCATAATCATTTTCGAAATCATCATATGCTTCTTGAAGATCAATTACGTCTTGTTCATAATCAGAATAACCAACTGTAATTGTAAATGAAGTTGTTGAACTATCACCATTAGCATCACTAAATGTTAAAGAAACAGTGTGCACACCAGCATCATCTTCAGTTGGAATCCAAGTGATAGTATAAGTCCCACTTGATTCAACCATATTTGTACTTAAATCTAAACTTGTCGAATCATCACAATCCCCAGAACTAGAATCACTACAAGTAACTGAATAAGAGTCTAAAGTAATAGCATCACTTTCAGGATCAGACACAGTAAAAGACATTGTAAAATCTTCTAGTTCAGTTGATGTTTGATCACTTACACTAACAACCGGAGCGTCATTAATGTTAGCTACAGTAAAAGTAACTGTTTCTGTATCAGTATTATGTCCATCACTAACAGTAATTGTAAAGGTTTGAATACCAACATCATCATTAGTTGGAGTCCAAGATAAAGTTGCAGTATTGTCAGTATTATCAATAAAATTAACACTAGTATCAAAAGTACTTGCAGAACCATAAGTTAAACTTGTAGAATCTTGAGTAATGCTAAAAGTTAATGAATCACCATCATCATCTGTTGCACTAATACTTAATTCAACAGTAGAATCTTCATTTACTTCTTGATTACTAATACTACTTAATACAGGGGCATTAGAACTTACAGTTGCCTCTACAATAACATTAAAAGTTTCACTTGTACTATCAGTACCATCGCTCACAGTTAAAGTTAATTCATGATCACCAACATCATCACTTGAAGGAGTCCAAGTTAAAGTTGCAGTGGTATCACCATTATCAACTAACATAGTAGATAAATCAAGAGAACTACTAGTACTAGTATAACTATTTTCAGTTGCAGAATATGTTAAAGTATCACCATCAATATCAGATGCTGAAAGACTTAAACTTAATTCAGAACTTTCTGAAACTGTTTGATCGCCAATGCTACTTAATTCAGGGACATCATTAACATTACTAACAGTAATTGTAAATGTTTCTGAACTAGTTTCACTAGCACTATCAGTAATTGTTACAGTAATTGTATGGTCACCAACATCATCATTAGTTGGAGTCCAAGTTAAAGTTGCAGTATTATCAGTATTATCAACTAACATAGTAGATAAATCAAGAGAACTACTAGTACTAGTAGAACTATCTTCAGTTGCTGTATAAGAGATTGAATCTCCATCAGAATCTGAAGAACTTAGACTTAATACTAATTCAGTATCTTCACTAGCACTTTGGTCACCAATACTTTCCAAAACAGGTGCAGTAGCAAGAACTAAAGATGCACTAGCTAACAATAAGAAAACTGCAAAAATAATTGCAAATATTTGTCTAGACTTCATTTTGTTTTTTACCTCGTAAACTAATTAGTTTTGTCATATTTTAAGATCTTAATATTTACTACTTTAAAATAGGCTTTGGTTTATAAATCTTTCGTTTTTTGTGCCACTCTGGAGTAACAACGAGCAAGTAAACTTTAATTGAATTAATATGTTAAAACACATAGCAAAAAATTTTGTATTTAAACATACTTTAAGATTTAATTTAAAATAAGAGAAAAATTAGCTCAAAACAGTTTATTAAACTTTATAATGGCCAAACATAGAAAAAAGAAGTAAATTTAACTCAAACAATAACTTCACCACGATGAATTTTTGGCATGAAATTGATCAAAGTACCAAATTTCAATTTTGCACAACCAAATACATCATCTTTATATTTTAGAAGAACTAACTTACTTTCTTTTGATAATTCCGGCTTTTCTAAATCCATCCCTTTAAAATATTCTCTTAATTCAAGTTCTGTCAATTCAAGAACATTAGATAATTCCACATTATTTTCTTTAGCATCTTTGTAAAGTAATTGAGAAGCTTCTAAACTTAACCTAAATTGATCCCACTTCAATTCACCGAGATAGATCCCATACCTATCAATTCTTAATTTTTCCAATTCAATATTAGCAATATTTTTTGTTACAATGTAAATTTTATGTTTATTTTCGTTCTCAAGATAAGCATAATCTTCTTGAAAGGAATGAGAGAATTGTTTTTCTAATAATTGTTTTAACCTTTTTATTTCCTTACTGTTAAGTATTTTTAATTTCTGCATCCTGTATCTGCAAATTAAGGCTTATTATTAAACTTTATTCAAATAAATGAGTCATTACTGCCATAATACCAATGCACCACACCTACAATATTTTACAATTTGATTACACAGAAATCTATTTGAGTCAATTAAATAGATACTTCGCAAACAAAACAAATCTCGGTTCTTTCAAGATTAAATTAACAAATAAAGGGACAGGATTATCCCTAGAATATTTTTTTAAAACTTTCTGAACTTTATCTTGTTTAACCAGATAGAACAGTTTGTTCAAATCATTGTCATTAATTTTATCAAAAATATTCCTTGCTAAAAGATGAACTTTTAATCCTCGCCTCAATTTTCTTAATTGTTTATTATAGCAAAAGTTATTATTAATACTATCAACTAATATATGAGCTGCTTTGAATGAAGGTATAATCCCACCTAAAGTAGTAGCTTTAACTTGAGCAGCAGAATCACCTATTAAATAACATTTTCCTTTTTGAAATTTTTGTTTTGAAGAATAGATTGGAATTATTGCAGATTGAAATTTAATTGACTCCCCTTCAAATTCAAAATTAAAATCCCGACAATATTTTTCAATAAAATTATTAAAATATTTTTTAACATTATTTTTACTTGCAATCCCAACCCTGGCATGAGTTTTAGATTCTGGAACTACCCAACCAAAAAAGTCTGGACAAACATTATTACCAAAATAAGTATAATAACAATTAGGATTAAAATTTCCTTTAATAACTGCTTGAACACCATGATAATATTTTCTATGTTTGGTATTGAAAGAAAATTCTTTTGCTACACTTGATAAAGGACCATCAGCACCGATTACAATATCATAACCAACTTTTTTGATTTCATTATTATTCTTATCTTTGATTAAAAGAGATTCTTCTTTTTTGTCATTAACACTTTTTTTAATAAAATGATGTGAAATAAAAATTTTTGTACCTGCTTCCAGAGCAAGATTTGCTAAATAAGAATCAAATTTAGCCCTATTAACTAAAAATTCTTCTTGAGAAAGTTCCACCTTAACACCAGGAGAATTTAATACAATTTCATTAAATTTATTAACAATAAAAACATTAGAAATATTACTGGGCAGATCATGAAATATTTCAAATTTCTTAAATTCAGAACTTAATAAACCAGTACATTGTATTGGAACCCCAATTTCATTATGTTCTTCATACAATTCAACATCATGCCCAGATTTAGATAATAAATATGACACATAACTCCCTGCAGGTCCAGCTCCAATAACAACTATTTTCATATTATGATTATTTTTTTATCACTAGATTAAAAAGTTTATGAATAATTGAGATTTATTAATTTAAAATCATTAACAACAATGACCACACCTAAAATTTATTTGTTTAGAATGATATATGAATGTAAATTGGGATCCTCCTTAAGGCCATAAAAGAGTAAGTAAAAAGAAAAAAAAGAAAAAAATTTTAGAGGAAGATCACCTCATTAGGTTAGGACAAACTTAATAATAAGTTTGTTCTTCCTCTTCGTCGTCTTTCCTTAATCTACTGAAACCAACAATTAATCCAATGATTACTAATAATACTACTAGTACAATCAAAGCAATTTCAAGTCCGTTTCTTAGACTAAAGTCGTTACTATCTACGTTTTCGCTAGCTACTACATCAGCAGTTAAACCGATAGTTTCTAAAGTTTCACCTTCGTTCTCAAGAACTAAGCTAACAGTATAACTACCCGCAGCTGCATTATCAGCAACATTAACGTAAGCATAAACAACGTCAGATTCACCTTCACCTAAAACAACTAAACTGTCAGATAAGCTAGTAGTAGCCCAATCGCCAGTTTGTAGTTCTAAAGTGTAAGTTTCTGAGTTACTACCTTCGTTACTTAAAGCGATAGCGTAAACAGCTTGTTGACCCGCGTTAACAGATTGAGATTCTGGACCTACTGCAACGATTAACTTTTCAGAATCGCTATCACAGTAACCACCATCAACAACAGTTAAAGCATAAGAGTTTGTAACTGATTCATCATGGTCGTATTCAACAGTAACATCAACAGTGTATTCACCAGCTTCTGCACAATCAGGGATGCTTAAAAACATTTCTTCAGTTGTTTCATAAGCAACATGTTCTGCATCGCCATCGATTTCAACAAAGTCAATATAATCAGTTGCACTAACGCCTAAATCATCAATTGCGATAGTAACTTTAACATCTTCTTCTTCAGTTCCACCATAGTTTTCAACTTGAACAGTAGTCAATAAAGATCTACCTGAGCTTACTTCACTACCAGGGGAAAATACTACATCAGAGATGTCCATACCGTGTCTAACAGGATCAATAATTAATTTAGTGTAAACAGTAATATCATTACCAGTTCTATCAGTAACTCTAACTGTTAACCAATATTCATCCTTGTCCATTTCTGCTGGAAGTTCTAATTCTAATTCAACATATTTATTAGTACTTTCTTCCATATCGAAAAGGTCAGATTCAGCTTCTAAGTCACCATATTCATAACCATGAATTTCAACTTCAACTTCAACATCTTCAACATTTTCACCAGCTTCTAAGCCAATTTTAAGTTCAAGAATGTCACCTTCGTCAACAGTTAAACTGTTCTCAGGAATGTTGTCAGCGTCAATATCTTCTTGATCGAAGATTTCAACTTCATCGCCATTTAATTTTACTACATCAATGCTAATTGATTCACTTGCAGTTGTATCATCTGCAATCACCACTGCACTTAATAATAAACTAAAAACAGCCAATAAAGCTACTATATTTAGTAATTTTTTCATTTTTTTGTCTTCCTCCAAAATATCTTCTTATTTATATTTTGAGCGTCATGTTAATTTTTGAGCTTGTTTTTCCTCAAAAGTAATGACAACTATATAAAGTTTTTGGTTTTGTTAGTCTTTTCAAGTAGTTAATACTCTTGAATTTGTGTTTAGGTCTTTTGATTATATAAATTAAAAAAAATATAAAATTAGACCAATCTTAATGTTCGGTGAGTAACATGACTAAAGTCGTCGTTACTTACTGTAATTCTAATATCATAAATTCCTTCGTTTGCACTTTCAGGAATTTCCATTGTAATTACTTCACTTAATTGATCATTAGAGTCTATGTCAAAGTTCCCACTGGAATACTTAATACCTAATTCATAAACTACTATACTGATCTCTAAATCTTCTAAGTCTTTCTCACCATCGTTGTTCAAGCCAACTGATAACCGAACTTCGTCACCAGCACTTGCAACTTCGTCATCAAACATAACGTTACTATATTTCAAGTTTGAACTTAATTCTGTTACAAAGATAGTATAACTTTGAGTGGATGTGTAAACACCATCGCTAGCATAGATTGTAACATCAAAGTTACCTCTCCATTCAGGAGTCCAACTAACCATACCATCTTCATCCATTTCCATACCATCTGGTCCATCAAACCATAAAGTTATTTCTTCTCCTTCAGGATCATCAACAACAATTTGGTAAAGATATTCATCATCTACGTAAGCAGTTGTATCTGGTTCTGACATGAAAATAGGTGCACTGTTTACATCATAAACTGTAATAGTAAAACTATCTTGAGTTGAAAGACCAGTATCATCTTCTGCGATTAATTCAAATGAATGATCATCCCCACTTTCACTTCCTTGGTAATAATCAATTTCCCAAGTAAATGTCCAGGTACCATCACTATTATCAGACAATTCAACATCATAATATTCTTCAGCAAATACAATACTGAACTCATCATCATCAGGATCGGCTGCTTCAAAAGTATATTCTAAAGTTGTACCTTCGTAAGCTACTTGATCTTCTAATGACATATCAGGTGCCTGGTTAACATTATTAACAGTAATTACAACAACATCTGAAACCTCTTCTTGGCCATCGCTTACAATAAAAGTTACTTCATAATCACCTGCATCATAATAATCTGTTTGCCAAGTGAAAGTTGCTGTAGTTGCACTTTCTTCATAAACTAAACTTGCCCCTTCAGGTAAATCTTCTGCAGTGAAACTTAATTCATCACCATCACCATCAGTTGCTTCAATAGTAAATGATAGTTCTTCACCTTCATCAATTTCTTGATCACCAGGCACAGTTAATTCAGGTGCTTGATTAGTTTCAGTAACTTCAATTTCAATAGTCATAGTATCTTCTAAATTAGGACTACCGCTGTCAGTTACAGTAAAAGTAACATAATAAGGACTGTCTTCTGCATCATCATAATCTGTTTGCCATTCAAAATCAGCAGTACCATCGCCATTATCAATCAATGCTGCAGCACCAGGCAAATCAGTCCCAGTAATAGTTAATGTATCACTATCAACATCAGATGCTGAAACAGTAAAAGTTAATTCGTTACCTTCTGAAACTGACTGATCTTCTAAACTATCAAATTCAGGAGCCCTATTAGTATTAGTAATGGTAATTTCCCAATCTTGTGTTACTTCAGTACCAGTCCAAGTGTCAACATAATCTAAAACAGAGATTTCTACTTCGATTACATCGCCATCTGTGTAAGTGTCATAATCAGGAGTCCAACTAAGAGTTGTATCATCTAAACTCATGTCACTAGGCCCAGTTACTAAACCGTATTGTAATAAATCTTCATCATCTGAATCACTAGCTACAATTTCGTAAGTGTATTCTACGCCTTCAGTTGCAGCAGTAGTTGGAGTTGATTCAATTACAGATTCTAAATTTACATCATTTACAGTAACAGTAAAAGTTTCTTCAACAGTTGCACTGTCATCAGTTACTTGTAAAGTTATATCAAAATCCCTTTCAGTGTCAGGATGTGTTACAAAAGTGTAAGTTGGTTGTAACATAATTGTTGCAGTACCATCACTATTATCTGTGATTAATACCGCTTCACCACTAAGTTCAACCAGATCTTCTGAAACACCAGATTCTAATAAAACAGTAAATGTTAAAGCATCACCATTAGGATCTTCAACACCAATATCAAAACTTAATAATTCTCCTTCGTCAACTTCTTGATCATCAATATAATCTAATACTGGAGTATCACAAGCATCACCATAACCATCACCATCAGTGTCAATACCAATAACTGTGATATCTAATTCTACAGTTTCAGTATCACCAGAGTCAGTTGTTACAGTTGCTTCCACAGTGTATGATCCTGCACCATTAGTGAAAAAAGTTGCATCCACAGTCATGTAATCGTTGATCATTGTACCAGTAGAATTACCATCAGTAACTAAAGTGTCAACTAAAACACCACCATCATTAAGTTCAACTTCTAAGTCAAAACCCTCAGAAGACCATGCAACATATTCAAAACTTACTTCACCATCACAATAGTCAATTTCTTGTGCGTCAGTACTAGCATCATCCCAAATACCATCACCATCAGCATCAACTAACCAGTATAATAATAGTCCAATTGAAGATGAATCACTGCTTGTGGAGTCAAGGTCGTTTACTCTAACAATCCATTGATCATATACAATGTTACCATCTTCATCAGTTCCTTTAATTATAAAGTCCCAGTCATCTTCCGGTAAACCACTACTTTCAGGAGCAGTACCAGTAACTGTTGCAGTAGTAATACAAGTACTCGCATCATAACTTTCGCTACTTAAAGATGCCCAACTTGGAAATAAATATTCTTCCAAAGTAACTTCGTCACAATCTGCATCGTAAACTTCCACTTCATATTCATAAGTATCATGTTCATCAACATCAGTAGGTGGGGTACTGACAAATTCTGGAACATTGTTAATAATTTCATTAACAGCTAAGTACAATATGATTTCATCATTAACACTACCACTAACGATAGTTGCTACGATAGTATAATCACCGCTTAATGAGTTTGTATTCATATCAAGTACATTATCTGCAACATCCGTATAAGATGTTAAAGCAGTTGTACCACTTAATACACCACTAGATACATCTGCACCAGTTGAATCATAAATAGTTACGTCTAAATCATAATCATCGCTTGCCCAAGAGATATATTCAACTTGTAAATTATCGCCTTGTGAAACTTCTAAGCTAGTATCAGTTGGACTGTCGACCCAGAAAAATAATAATCCAGTATCGTCTGCACTAACCATTGCTGGTGTAAGTACAGATAGTACCAACAGTGCCACTAACATAAAAGCACTTGTTTTTTTATTTTTTAATTTCATTATTGTGAACCTCCACGAGTTCTTTTTTCCCATCAATTATTGTGAAATTTTTATTTTTTGATTTTGTGTTATTGTATTATGTTTAGTTAAAATATAATAAAAATTAAAATTTAACTCCAGCTTCTAAATTACCACCAAAACCTGTACCTTCATCAGACCCACCATTAAGTGATTTTACACCAACAATATAACCGTTAGCTCCGATGTATAAATGACTCCCAAAACCTAATTCAGCGCCAACACCTAAGTAAGGTTGTAATGCCACAGGATTTGAGTTATCAGTAACAGGATCATGAGTTACAGAATCTCCATCAACCCATTCTTGGTTAACATAGAAATCTTTTGTTTCTTCCCATTTCTCAGTATTACTTGAACCATCGTTAATTAACAAATTTAATCCGCCAACAAGGCCAGCACTTAAATTTGTAGAGTTGTTTAACCTTACATCTACAAAATCAAATCTGCCCGAAATTCCAGCTTGCCAATTTCCTTGTTCATTAATAGTTTCATAAGTCCTAGTATCAGTTTCTAATAAATAGCCAACACCACTTGCAGTATCAGTTTGAGTTTCAGAAACTTCTGATTCTAAACTATTTCGATCTTCAGAGTTTCTTACTTTACCAACATTTACATTAAGTTCTAAAGGACCCATATCATAACCAACAGTTACTCCACCACCTAACCACGCGCCACCTTCTTGACCCATAGCAGTTGCATAAGCGCCAACAGAAAGTTTACTTTCTTCATAAGCAGGAACTTCTCTTGGTTTTTTTACACCATCTTGTGCTTCAGGAACAGCTGCATGAGTTGGAACAGGAAAACTTGCGTCAGCATAACCAGCAGGGGTAGAATTATCAGTAGGAATTTTTGCAGCTTGTAAATCAGCTTCTAAAGAAGAAACTTGACCTTCCAATTCACCTAATCTTCCTTGAACACCACTTACATCATAACATAAGTTAGTTGCAGTATGGCACCCTAAACCATCATAATCAGAATGTTTTAAACCAGTTGTTAAACCTAAACCTTCTGCAACGCTTGGTTCTAAACAAGTGTAATTAGTAAAATTACCATTAAAATCTTCACCCATTGCAGGAGTTCCACAAGCAGGTTTTACAGTTACAGTTCTAGTTTGAACCTGAGTCATAACTCCACCATCATTAACTTGGTATAAACCAGGGTTAAGTACTTCAGCATCAGGAGTAAGTAATAGTTGTGATGGAACCACAGGAGCAGGTTGTGCAGGCTGTGCCACCGGTTGTTCGTCAGCAGGTTGAGCTTCATCTTGTCCAGATTTTTTCAAACCAGCATAAGCAGGTGAGGTCATTAAACCAACTGCTAAAGGTAATGCGTATTTTGATATATTCATTTTATTTTTTCCTCCAATTAAAAATTATTCAATTTTCCAGCCACTTTGATAGCCAGAATCTACTTCCCAAGTATTAAGGGTATTATCTTCAAAACCAATTTCTGATAAAAGTCCTAAAACTTTTGTGTTATCATTTTCATTTAATGGTTTGTAATCTGCAATCAAAGTATCAATTACTTCTTGCCCATTATTTGCTTCAAGTGCACCACCGTGATGTAATGTGTATTCATTCAAAACAGAAGTAACTCCTTCAACTGAATCTGTTTTTCTTAACAAATTTCTGTAAGTTAAAGTTTGTAATGCTTCGTACTCTGCAGAGATTATATTTGCTTGTTCTAGTTTAACATTAGCGTCTTCAAGAACTTGTGCAGAAACACCATCATTACTATTTACATTATAAGCAACTAAACCAAGAACTGCCATCCCAGCAAGACCTAATCCACCATACAAATTCCTTGCACTTTTAGTTGCATCTTCTGTTGCATTTTGAACTGCCAGACTTTTTTCTTTATCAGATTCATTTTGTTTAGTTGATAAATAACCAAATTCAATTTCTTTAAACAGTTTTAGCCCATTATTTCCAGATTCATCATCTGATTCTAGCATTAAAGTAAAATAAGACTTAAGTTGAGGAATCACTATTTTTGCAATTTCAACATCAGTATATTTTCTAACTATACCCTCTTCAGTGTTATCAGAATTTTTAGGAACATTTAAGATTCTTAATTTATCTGTTTCATCGTGGAATATCCTTTGTACACCCGTTAGGTATTGGTCTATAATTTCAGGCACGTTAGTTAAAAGATGTAACTTATTAAATGCACCAGCATGATATAAATTAATTGCTAAACGTTTGTCGTCCATAGCAGATTCATCTTCTTTTCCTTCTGCATTAACTAACCTATCTAGCCTACCAACATAACTTGCAACAGAATGCCCTTGAAATGGGTTAATTAATTCTGCAAATTCAGGGATGTTTGGATGTTGAGTTAATTCATCCCCTTTTTTTATTAATGTGAAATTACCACTAGAATTAAAATTATTTTTTTCTAAATTTTCTAAACCTTCTACAAGAGATTCAAGAACAGTTGGTGCTACTGTTTCATCAGCTGATACGTCTTGCACCGTTACGTTAACTTTTTGTTTATCTGACATGTTTAATATTCCTCCTCAATTAGACCGCGATTTATTTTTAATTATACTTAGGTTAGACATAATACTACTCCAAAGTAGCCACCAGTATTTAAATCTTTTGGAAAATTGCTAATATAGAGTAGTGACAAAAAGGGGATTTGCATAGACACTATTTACTATATATAACAATTTCTTGCAAATTTAAATCTGCTTAAACCTATTAACACCTACACCCCAAATACTTTCCACAACACCCACCAGTTATAATAATTTCTAGAATTTAGTCAATATGTTACAGATTAATCATTATAGGATATTAAATTATTATAATTAATAAATCTAACTAAGAATCTCAAAAATATGTTGAAATAAGTGTATTGCGTGTTACAACATACGAATAAATAATTCAATGGATAGTTAAGTTGTTACAATGAAAACTAAATATGTTATTGGACTTGTGGGCTTAACTGCCTTAGGCGCGGCAGGAATTGCTTATGCAACTCCTAAAGCTAAAAATATGCTTGGGAATTTTAATCAAACTATCGATTCTGTTGTTCTCGAGCAAGATGTGACTGATTATTTAACTCCAATAGGAGAGAGGTTATCAGTCCTTGAAGATAGTTTTGGTGAATTGTATGATGGAATATCATCTAATCAAGATTTAATTGAAGAAAATGCTAATGGTTACATGACAATGTCAGAAAACAATACAATATTAGCAGACAGATTAGACAAGTTAGAACAACAAATTAATTCAGAACAAAAAGTTTACTGTACTGATGCTAAAATACCTTTTGTAGAAACTGAATTTCTATTTTGCTACAAAGAAGAAACTGTTGAACAACCAGAGTTGGAACCAAAAATAGAGGGACCAGTTGTTAATGAAGAATAAAACTATTAAGAAGATTAGAAATTTCAGAACTAAACATTTGACAATTTCTAATTTTATTTGTAGTTATGAGTATTACTGCACAAGTTTATACTCTTCAACAATTAAAGAGACTGATAGTGTTATACAAGGGAATGCTTACCTAACCATGTCTTCGTGATGTGTTGGAAAAAGAGGATGAACTGTCATAAGTCAAACGGGACCGCCCCCTTCCACGCGTGTCTTGGAAGAAGGTCAGGACAGTTTAATCTTCCAAAAAGTTAGGTAAGTTATTTCTTTAAAAAGTCATCAAAAAAAGAAAGAATGAAAAAAATAAAAACAAAATTAATGGAGGATAAATAAAATGGATTTAGTAAAATTATTAATTGGTGGAACTGTAGCTACAGGATTAGGAGTAGGAGGATATTTTTTAGGTAACAAAATGGGTTTTGATCAAGGACATGATCAGGGATATGCTTTAGCTGACCAGATTCCAGTAACAGTAGATGAATGTAAAAATGTTTATACATCTGAAATGGACAAATATAGTTCAATAGAATCTAATAATTTGATTAACTCAGATAACAGCAGTTTAAATCTTTATGTTTGTGAAGAACTAGGCTTGAAAGCTTTTGGAATTGAGAATAAAGCAGAAGGGATACAATCTTTGTTAGGATATAATACCAGCCCATTTGGAGTTAAACAAATATCTGCAACACAAATTATGCCAGAAACTTTCTGTAATGGTAGTTATGAAAAATTACAGATCATCCCAGAGATGGTAACTTACGACGCAGTTGCAGAATTGCCTATGTAATTATTTCTTTTTTCTTTTTATTAAATATTTTTAATTGAGAACAAATAAAAATGGATAAAATCCCCAAGATATTACTTTGTACAATTAGCCCATTAATAGTTGGAACCGTAGCATACTTTTATCACAATAGCAAGCTAGAAAAAGAATTTGAAAAAGGTTATCAAGATGGTTTTAATAGTGGTTATGAGCAAGGTAAAAATGAGGAACCAACACAAAATGAGTGTAATAATTTATATGATCAGCAATTAGAACAATTTTTAGAAAATTGTAAAGACATACCATTTCAAGACAAATTCAATAATCAATTTACTAATCCAAATGAGTTAGATTTATCGTTAATATGTTCTAAAGATGCAGGATTCAAATCATTAGTTTATCAATTTGTTAATGGTGACCAAGGTATGATTTACAGTAGAATAAATTTCTTAGGAGAAAGAGAATACCAGATTGAGAAAGGAAACTTATCTCAACTAATTGAAGATCATGAATATAATAGTTTTGGAATAAAACCAATATTAGTGATAAGCAATTATGAAAATAATGAACCTTAACTTGTTTTTGTAGTTTACTTTACCACTACACCAGTTTAAATCAAAAAGTACATTATAAAATTTTGTGGAAGGATATAAAATAAAAAAACAGAATTAATGGAGGACATTAAAAAAATGGAAGAAGGAGAAGGAATATTGCCAGGAAATGAACCAGGCGCACAAAGTACAAATTATCAAAGTCAAAGTTTAGAACAAACTATTGATCAAAAAGAGATTTATAATGCAGATGAAGAACTAGACAGATTAGATGAAGAATTACATAAAAAAGGAATCAGTTATGAACGTATTGGAGCTGAACAAAGAGATAGGGCAAGTGCAACAACTCAACAAGAATATAATCAACCCATTGTTCAAAACCAAGAAGATCTTAATAAAAATGTTCTAAATACTATTTACAATAAAGCTGCCGAAGAATTAGATGATAAGCAGAAAGAACAACATGAACAATCAATTAAATTTAGACAATTTTTATACACTGCGTTAAGTTATGTTGGAGTAGATATGTATCAAAAAGATATTGAGAAAAAAGCAGATTTTGCAAAAGAACTTACTGATACACAACTAACTGTTATTAATGAGATAGAAACAAGATACTTTGGAAGAAAAAGAACAGGAGTCACAGAAAAAGAAGCAGAACGTATGAGGCAAATTGAAAAAAGATACAAAGCAAATGACACATTAGGCCTTAGTCAATTAAAGTCAGCAGGAGTTGACCCAGAAGGAGGTATTGAAGGTAAAATTAAATATTTAGGAAGAGATATAGAAAAAATAGATCTAAACATAGATACCCAAGAAGGAATTATCTCCCAATTAGATACAATGATTTCTTCAAATGAAACCACATACCAAAAAATTGTACAAAATGTACAAAATGTTGAAAGTTTAATTGGAACAGAACAAGATGAAACTAAAATAAATGAATATCAAAATAAAAAAGGAGAATTTGAACTTAGAGCAATAGTTCTAAATAAAGAAATTGACAACCAAAAAAGAGATAGGGAAGACCTTAAAGATAGACTTGACGAATTATATGACAAACTAGAAGATAAAGAAAACTTTTTAGAAGATTTAGAAGATGAAAGGTTAGAACTGAAAGAAGTTTGGATGGATGAGAAGAGTAACTACCAAGATGTTAGAAGAGCTTACAATTTTCTTCAAAGAAATATTGACAAAATGAATCGTTTCTCTAAAAATAAAGAAATTTTGAACATTGCTGATTTGATTAATGAAACTGAAAGTTTCTATAAATTAGGAGAGCTCTTAGGTGAATATCAAAGTTCAAGTAGAACCCTTAATTCAGGAGTAGGACGAGATAATAGAGATAGAAATGAAAAAAATAGAAAAACAAGAAGACAGAATACCGAAACACGAATTAAAGAAAAAGAAAAATCTTTAGAGATGGGTCGAAGAGAGAAAAGATTAAAAAGAAGAAGAAGAAGAAGAAGTGGAAGTGACTTCTTACAACCAACAACATAATTTTTATTTTTTTATTTTAAATTAACTAAAAAAGGTATTTACAAATGGGATTAGAACAAGTTGTTGGCAAGGAAGAGATTTTAAATAATTTCGCTAGAAATAAAAATCAGTTTGAACAGCTCTTGCAATCAATAGGGTTAAGAATTGAACATAGCACTAAAAGAGAAACTGTAAGGCCCCTTATTGAAGAATACTGTAAATTGATGATTGGAACATATTATTCTGTTGAAAAAAAAATTAAGGAGAATGACTTAGTTGGAAATGTACTGGGAAGAGAAGAAATTAATTCTATTTATTCAATGTATATTGCATCAAAATTAATTGATATTAATTTAAACAAACGATTAGGTCAGAACGGAAAAAAACAACATATGATTAGTAGGTCATCAAATAAAAGAAGATTAATTAGAACTGGACACCAAGATGAGTATAGTAATTTTGATTTAGCATTGTCTTCTTTATTTGAACAAGTTAATAGGTCCAGAACCCCAAATTTAAGAGATGTGAGAGAATTTAACAAAGAATATCAAAAACAAGCAGCAATATGTTTAAGAAATTTAACAAATGAAGATCAATTTAATTCATTAAGTGACATTAAATGGAATATTGCAGGATACAATGTCACAGGTGTAGAGATACCAAAAGAAGTGAGTTTAGTTCAAAGTAATTCTGTCAAAAAAGCTCAACATAAAGAAACAGAGATGTTTGAAACTCCTTTAGAATACATGCACATAGATAAGAAAAAAGTCATGGCAAAAGAAAAAATAATAGGAGATCAGAAAGTTATTGATGAATTAGAAAAAAGTGTAAGACAATTAATGACTTATAATATAAATCACCAGACTAATTTATTCAAAGATTTGGGGATATTTAATAACAAACATTTACTTCAAGGGCTTCCTGGGACTGGAAAAACTAGAGTAGCTTTTTATTTGATAGATTATGCTGAAAAACTAAATGCAAGGTATGGAGGCAATTTAATGGTTTCAGCATTAAATATCAACTCTTCTTGGAAAGATGGAGACATACAAAAATTACAAAGCCAGTTTAATCAGATATGTTCTGAAAATAAAACTTTCTTTATATTTGAAGATGAAATTGATGCACTTTTGAAAGAAGGTCCACAAGATAAAGAAGATCGAGGACAGGTTAGAATAAAGAAAGAGTTCAATAAATTCCTAGAAGGAGCTTATCCAGATAGAGGAAATTACTTATTTTTAACAACATTAAACAGATTAGAAAACTTGACAAGAGATAATAGAGAAAGATTTGATTGTCATAATTGGAGAGGGGCAGTAACTTCTGAAGAGAAAGCGCTTTTAATTAAATATAAATTAGAAGAAGGCTATTCTGGAAATATTAATATTTCACAAAAAGATTTAGGATTGTTAGGTGATTTAGCTTATAGGTCTGATTTAGGGGGAAGAGATATAGCTAAAATATGTGTTGGAATAAAACAAGAGTCATTTAATGATTCAGAAGAAATATTTGACATGTTAAAGAAAAATGAATCTTCAATCGAATCTCAAAGAAAAATTATCACATCAAACTTGCAAGAAGTTAATTACAATTCATTAAAATCTAAATTTGAAGCATATCTAGAAAATAGAGAAAATATTCTACAAGATTCTACCCAATATTCTGGAGGAAATAATGGTTAAGAATATTTTTGGAGAAGAAGATTCTCAATTTAGATCTGAAGGAACAAGGAAATTATTTAGGACATATCACAGGTATTTTTTAGATGAAGATAAACAGAGAGATAAAAGTCCTAACAGTAGCAATAGTAATAGTAGTTATAATAATGACAATAATGATGATAATGTAGAATTTATTGAAAAAAATCAAGAGAATGATCAAAAGAATAATGAACAAAATGGTCTTGAAGATAATTTATCAATTGAAACAACAGTAAGAAAAAAGAGAAAAAAATTTATTAGGCCACAAGCGTTGGAGATTGAAGTTGAACAAACCAATGAATTACATACACCAACTGAATTTGAAGAAGTACCAACAGGAACATATCAATTTGGCGAGAATATTTTTAATGAGATATTAGATTATTACAAAGCTAACATTATTGGTGGAATTAAAAGTACCCCTATCCTAGAGGAAGATAGTAACTGTTTATTATCCACTATATGTGCTTCTTCAAGAAATTCTTTTATTGTAGAAGGAGAATCTAGGACTGGAAAATCTTTGATTGTGGATAAATTAACACCCCTTTTAACATCAGTATATTATTTAAGAAATTGTTCAAATAAATCAATGTTTGGTAATTCTGAACAGATTAATAAAAATGATTTTCTTTACATAACAGAATTTCAATCAGCAATTGAAGGAAACCCAGCTGTAAAAGAAGCATTGAAATTAATTACAGAAGATAAAGATGCTAGTAATGATGGGTATGGGGAAAGAGTTACATTAAATGGGGATATTACAGTAATGAGTACTGGTGCGGATGAAAATATTAAAACTCAAAGAAGAGATGTTGAACTTTCTGGCAGATTCATCATTCTAAAAACCAGGGCTGACGCAGAAAAAATTAAAGCAATATGTGATTATCAAGATGGTTTATTAGATGGAAGTATTGAAGGTGTTAACTTCAGTAAAGATAGATTAAGAAAACTTAAAAAACATATTGTAGATACCATCAATTTAAAAGATGTAAATTTTGAAAATCCTTTTGTAAGTTCTTATTCACAACATTTACCTAACACTAAAAAATCGGTTTATTATAGGACATTATATTATTCATTAGTTAATGCATTTACCAAGATAGATAGACATAATAGGGTTTGGAAAGGAGAAGATAAGTTAATCACTAATATCCAAGATATTTATATCACACACCAACTATATCATCAAAATTATTGTAATATTCTAAAAAACTTGTCATTGCAATCATATTCATCAATGGAAAAAAGTCTTACTACTTTGGAAAAAGATGTTAAAAAACAAGAGATGGAAAATGAGATTAAACTTATTGACAATTTAATTTCAAAACCAGTTGATTGGGAACAAGTATGGGATTCAGGTTATAAAATTATGAAAGAAAGGAACTTTGATTTGGCAGAACAATGGAAAATAAACCAAAGCCTAGGAGATAGTGTATTAGTTTACGACCCCATAATAAAACAACAGATAGGAATTTAGATCAAGTAATCATTGAATTTATCAAAAATGATTGGAGGCAAGAAAAATGAGATATAAAAATACTTACGATGAACTTATGTCAATCTATTCAGATAGATTAGATGATAATATCAGGTTCGTATTAGAACCAGGTATGTTTAAAACATCAAATCAAATTGAAACAATTACTGAGCAATTATATTCACAAAAAGATAATGTTGAAAAATTAAGAAAAAAGGATTATAATCAATTGTCTATTGATGAGCTAATCAAAGTTAGTATTCAAATGGTATCATTAGAAGACACTTGCCAAAATCTTCAACAACAACACAGGTCTATACCAGAAAGAGATAATTATGAACTTCTTGCCACTAAAATTTTAGACATAAGCCAAAGAATTGATGATGGTTTCATTAACATAGCAAACGAATTAAAAGATGATTTTGAAGTTAGATATAGTTCACTAAAAAATTTGAGGCCAGGAGATATTGAACAGGCTGGAGAATTAAGGTCAGAATTAAATCACCTAATCTCAAAAGTAGATTACTTTGAAGAGATATTTGACCAAAGAAAAATTGATCAATCAGTGATGAATGAAATTAAAAGTAATTTTAATAATTATATGCAAGAAAGTAAGGAGATTAATTCAATTACACAAAATTTTAATAATATTGTTGAAACTTATCAATCATTATCAACATCCCACGAGATTAGAAAATTCATTAGATCAAATTTAAGAAATTTTGAAAATAGAATTATTAAAGGAAAATTACTCAAAGATTGTGAATCTGCAAATTATCATGAAATGATTCCTAAAATTGAATTTTTAAAAGAAGAGTTTAATTCTATGTTAGAAAATTCTGAAGATTCAATTAATCTTAGAAATGAAATGAGATCATACTTGGAAGGATTAGAAACAATTTCAGATTATGTTGATAGTATGGGCAGTGAAGATAAAATTGTTAAAACTAAAGATAAAGTTATATTAAATAGAATTATCAATAATATCAACCCAGATAGATTTTCTCAAGAAAAAGGATCAATTTATTTAGATTCTTTAGTTTCTCAAGTTAGTTCCACAGCTTCAGAAATAATGAACAAAGTAAAACAATTATATCAACAAGATTTTGATTTTGAGATTTCCAGATATAATTTAGGAATTAAAGGGAGATTATTGGAAAAAATAACTCTCTCGGATTCAGAAGAAAATATTTGTTCCATGATAGATAATTATAATCTACTTAATCAGGAAGTAACTTTGTTCTTAAACAATCAATATAATGGTAAAATTGAACAAGTTAAATATTTACAAAAATGTCAAGATAAAATTAAAAATCATTTGGCAAAAACTTCAGAATTAAGTAATGATAATTTAAAAATTAAATTTGAAAGTCTAAACAGTTTAATTGAAATTTATTCTAAAAGAGCATTTTTTGACATCACTGGTAATCAAACAAGGGATTATGAGACATCTAACACCCCATCAAATGGAAATAAAAATAATGGTATAGAAAACAACAATAGTACTAATATTAATTCCAAAAATGAATTAATTAGTTTTGCTTACCAAGCGCACCAAGATTGTCAATCTGAAGAATTGAAACAAATTTGTGCAGACATAAGTTGTATTGACAGGAATGGATATCTTAAACCGTTATACAAGCGAGCTGGAAAGATTAAAGATCAATTGTCTGAGATTAAAATTGAAGATTTACAAGATTATGAAAGATTGACTTACCGATCAATTGAAACTGCAATGGGCAGTTTGTTTTGAAATAATTATTTTTTATTATTCTATTGTAAAATTTAAAGTATTTGACCTTCCGATTACCTCCCCAGAAAATCTGTTATAACATTGAACTGCCATTTCAAATTCTGAAATATCTATGCCTGACAATAAATCAAAAATTAAAACATGATCAAAAGGATTAAAATATTGTATTTTATTTGAATTTAGTGTTAAACTTTCAATTGAATTAACATAAGATGCAACAACATCACAATTACCATTAGAATAACCAGAATTATTAATTAAATGACAAAAATTTTTGTGTCCAGAATGAATTATTGGATCAATAGAGTTATCAAGACAAGATAATTCAAAATTTTCATTATGTTTTTTTCTTTCAAATTCAAATTTGTACCAAGTACTGGTTCCTGAATCTTCAAGAATAGCATTTGAATTTGAGTTAATTAATAAACTCAAATTAGAATCAATTAAAATAGGGGATTCCCTCCCAACACTAGTTACAGATTCCCCTCTTTCTTCTGCTTCAGCCATCCTTTGTTGACTTGTTTGAGAATGTGAAAAATGAGGCAAAGTTAATGCACCATTATTTTCAAAACTGCCCATGGTTCCATTTTGATATTCCCCACCATAATTATGTTCTCTTAAACTTTCTTGAAGTTCAGTTAAACTAGTCATAAGAGGATTGTCAATAGGTAAACTTATATCTTGAGAACCTTGCTCCAAGTTATGTAAATAAATTTCATCAGAATTTTCATTAGCATTAGTTAAAAAACCAAGTAATTCTTCAGGACTAACTCTTTCCACTAAAGGAGTTACATCTTGTTCAATATTATTTTGATTAGCATCATTTAAACTAGGTGTTGTTGAAACTCTTCTAGAATGTGGTTTTTTATCAGCATAACTAAATTCTTGTTCAGAAAAACCTAATTCTTCAACTTGAGAAACTGGATAGTTAACAAAATAATGACTATAATTATCGCCAGACTTAATTTCAGTAATTGAACCATGTAAAGATGACATAACAACCCAACCTGAACCATATGAATTGTTATCAGAACTACAAAATAGATTAAAATTCAAGTTATAATTTTCGCCTAACGTAGCGTTAAGTCTTGTTATATCTAATTTATTTCCTGGTAAAGAAAGATTATCTAAAGATACAACATTACCATCTTTTACTACAACATATTTCAAATTACATCGCTGCCAATTAGTTAACATGTTAACAGGACCTAACCAACAGAAATCACCATCATCTAAAGGCACATTTTTATTACACGCAATTTTACCATCAAAATAATAAAATGATTGTGTTCTTTTTTGTTCTTTTTGTTTTTCAAGTTCAGAAAGTTTTGATCCTTCTTCGTTTGCCTTATTTATATCTTCTTCACCCATTATACTTACTACAAGTTCCAAAGATTGTTCATTTGCTAGACTAATCTCTTCTACTTCTGGCCTATAGACTTTTTTTTTATCCCCGAAGAAGGGGAAGAGGTTTGTAATCCACCACGTCTTGGAATTGATTCAGAATTCTCTTTTGGAGGACAACAATAAGTATGTTCTTCACAAACTTGAAGATTATTTTGTTCAATAAGTTCAGGAGTAGTATAATTATTTAAGTTTTTACAAAATCCCCCTTTTCTAGATTTATCCTGACGACATTCATATTCGGACCAATTAGTTGGTGGCACAAAATCATCTTTAACATACTCACTACCACAAACAGATATTTTTGAAATCTCAACTGTTATTGGGATTGTACCTGAAGAATGTCTTTCTTTATAGTCACCATAATATTCCTGAATATCAGAAGACACATCAGAAATAAAAGGAGATATGTAATTTTTAATGGTATGTTTACCAATAGCATAAATTCCAATTGCTCCAGCTCCCACCATTAAAAATCCTAAAACACCTAAACTGGCATAAGCTGCTTCTCTTTTAAAACCATTTAGACTAAACCCACTTTTGTTTACTAAAGGTTTAGTAACTATTTGTTCTTGTTTTTCAATTATCAAATTAATATTTGGTTTTACTAAAGGATCATAAGTTTTCTTAGCATTGATATTAAAAGCCAATCCAAAACTATCTAACAAGACACTATCAGAATCATAATTATTATCAGTAATCAAATCAGATTTTTTATCAACATCAGAATAATATAATCCTAATGGCCCTAATATATCTTCAAAATCTGTTTCATTTAAGATTGATTTATATTCAGATTTTTTTTCGGAGGAATGCACATATTCTACCATATCAATCCTTAAATTGAATTCTTCTTCAATTTTTGTTAATCTATCAGTAATATTTTTTGAATTTTTAAATCTTGATTTTCGATTAATAGCTGTACCTTCAAAAATTAAATCAACTAAGTTTCCTATTAATGAATCATAATCTTTAACATCTTTAGATTCTCCCTTAAATCTATCGTATGCTTGTTCAGTAATATCAACTTTTATAGATTTTAATTTAGTTTCTAAATTATCCTTTTTTTCTTTTTCAACTTCATCATTAAAGGAACGACTATTCGCAAAATTCCTGTCATTTTCTGAGATATTATGATTATTATAAAAATGTTCAACTAGTCTACCTGTAAACATTAAGCAGACTAAATTTGCAGTACAATATGTGTCAATTTCTGGTAAAGCTTGACCATACTGTTTTAAGTCAGGGGGCGAATAAATTGAATTTGCAATTATATCATCTTTAGCATAATATTTGTTCTTGATATTTTCAGCAGATGCTTTATTAAATAGCTCTTTTACAGATTTATTTTTCTGCCTAGAGATTCCAAAATCATTAACAATACATCTTCTCTGCCCTATTTTCCCTACTAGAAGCATATTACCAGGATTTAAATCAAAATGAATAATACCATCACCACCCATATTGTGATATATTTCTAATTGCTCAGATATATCATAAGAAATGTTAACAATTTCTTTTAATGATAATGGGGCGATATTATTAGAATGTACCTCGTGAGCAAATATTTCTTTATCTTCATTTTCAAAATTAGGAATTTTTACACCTAATAAAGATTCTAAAGTAGATAAAGTTTCAAATTTAGTTCTAAGATTATTAAAAAATAAACAAGTTGATTCATTAATTTGATAAGCACCCAAATATTCTCTTCCCTTAATTGCCCAATTATCATAAATTTCAGGAAATTTTTGTTTATTAAATGAAATAAATGTTTCAACGATATTTTCATTATGAATTATTTGAGATGAATCTGAGATTGGACATAGATCAGGATCATTAGTTGTTGTTTTTAAGAAACTATTAGCTTCATTACGATCTTCAGGAGGATTTCCTCCTAAATGGGCAGTAAATCTCATGGAGATAGACCCTTTATGAGCTGAGTCAGATAAAGGATTCCAAATTCTAACTTTATCTTTCTTGGAATCTTCAGTTACATAGTCTTTGTATTGTTTTTTTGTCATTCTAATTTTTATGACCTCATATTTTTCATCTATTCACTTTGAGTTTTTGGACAACAAGCATGAAATGGCTTTTTGCTGGAATACACTTCATTTATTTTTTCTTGAGTTTCAAAACCAGCGATAGTTACATCCATTAATTCACACCCCAATATGCTGGGTTCATATAAATGAATCCATTCCTCAGTAAAATAACCTTTATAACTAAGGCAACCATTATGGGTAACATCACTTAATTCTGCAACCCTACATTCATAATCTGCAACTTCAGGAATTTTACTAAACCCACACAATACTGTTTGAGGATTATTTGATGTGTCAAATACAACAGGTAGCCCATGAGGATTATCATCTTCTGAAGAATATTTCACATCTTCAACAAGCCCATTATTTTGTAATTCAGTTACTGGAATGGTATTAATTACCGCTTGGTTTGTTGAATTATCATGTTCTATTCTAACTTCAAGTAGTTCTGAATTAATTTTTGGAGTATTACATTTCGCTTTAATATACAGGTGATTAAGTTGGTTAATGACTTCTTCACCTTGAACAAGATTTAATTGATTAATAACATCATTTAAATTTATTATTACCGAATCATTTTGAAAAATATAATTTGACATTTGAGTCATTTCACTTACTAAATTTAATTTTGCCCAAACAATACATCCACTTTTAGTAGGTTGATCATAATCAAACAGTTTAATTGTACAAGTTTCGTCTTCATCACTACTAAAAATAATACTACCAGGACAATTTTCGAATTTAAAGTAAGGTTCTTTTACATTTTCAATGGGATTATTTTCTGGTTCACTTAAACGTTTGATTGTTTCATCAACATTGTAAGTTTGAGAGTTATCTTCTGGAGATAAATATTCATTTTGATTTAGATAATGTACCACCCCAATTGAAGTTAAAATTAATCCAGAAAAAATAAAGCCGAGATTACGTTGTCTTTTCAATTTTTTAAATTTAGTGATTACTGCATCACGAACTTCAATAGAAGTTAAATCAGCATTTAACTTAAGATTATCTTGGAGTGTAATAAGATGGGAATTATTCTGTTGAATTAATTCTTCAACACTTACTTTTAATTTCTCAATACCTTCTTCAGTATAATCAATGTTAATGTTTTCTTCTTTACCATAAAGTGCTTCAGAAATTGGTTGAATTATTTTTTCTAAAGTTTTATTTTTAGATTGAAAATCACTAGTGATTTCACTTAATCTGTCAAGAGTACTACGTAATTCTTTACAATAGTTTACTAATTCCGATGACTTAATTGTTTTTTTTGACATTTTATTTTTTAAATTGTTAAACTTAAACTAAAACCATATTCAAAATTAGATGAATTTGCTAATTTTCTTTTACTATCTGAATCTTCAATAATCAATAAATCATCTAATTCATAAAATTTATTTTTAGGTTCATAGATTTCTAATTGGGCATGTAATCTTTTATTTTCAATTATAATTAAATTATAATTAACTTCTAAAATATTATAATTAACTTCAAGTTCTTCTGATTTTCTTTTATATCCCTCTGTGATTTCACTTAATTCGTCAAGAGTACTACGTAATTCTTTACAATAGTTTACTAATTCCGATGACTTAATTGTTTTTTTTGACATTTTATTATTTTAATTAGGATTTAAATTTTTTTAAAAGTTTAGATCCATCAAATTCATTGTATGAATCATAAAATAGCTTATCTGCTGGTAGCTCAATATCTTCAATTTGGTTATCAGTATCTTGTTCACTTTCAAAGCCAGGTTCTTCAGCAGAGGTCATATCTTCTGATGTTTGAGTAACCATTACTTCGTTGACAACATCATGATCAAATTTTGGTACAGATTCTAAATTATGTTCTAACTCAGAATTGATACTCTCAGGCTGATGTGCACCATTATCATTATCTTTAACCTGTAATCCTTGATGTAAAGTTTCAATTACTATTTTTTTTGTGTTAAGTTCTTCTTTTAATTTTTCAAGTTCGTCTGTTTGGTTAAAAAAATCCTTTTGAAGAGTGATATAATTTCCTTGATGAGTACTTAATTCTTGACCCTGTGTTTCAAAAGAGACTTCCAACTGACTATATTTATTTGTTTCAATTCTTAATGATTCTTTTACACCAGATAATTCATCTGTATGATATTCAAAAAATTGTTTGAAATTAGATAAAGAAATATCTCTTAAATTCCTCAACCTTTTAAGTTTATTTTTTAATTCTTTCTCACTTATCACTAATTTTTTTATTTCATCTTTAAATTTATCTTGATTATCTTCAAGAATATCAACAAGATAACCTAACTTCCCAGCTTCATCATAAAAACAGATTAAATTTTGATCTAATTTTCCTAGTTCCAGTTCTTGCCTGCCTAATTCTGATTGAGAATGAAAATAATTAATTTTCCAAAATATTTTTTCTCCTTGATTTTGTTCAGATTCTAATTTTAAATCGTTTATTCTAATTAAGTTACTTTCAAATAATTTTGAATTATATTTTAAAACAGACTGGTTAAGATTTAAAGCAGTATTAATACGAGATACTTTTAATTTTGTTTCTTCAGATCCATCATAAAAATAGATTAAATTTTGAAAAGTTTCATTAAGTAATTCATTCTGATTGAAACATTTTCTTTTGAGAGACTTAACTCGAGATTCTAATTTAATCTTTTTTTTTTCAACCTTTTTATAATCTCCAAAAAATATTTTAAATGCATTATTTAAAATATCAAAAACGGTACATTTAGCTTGATAATTTGATTTTAAATCATCATAATCTTTACTTACCTGATCTAGTCTCCCCCCAGCATTAACTAATTCACCTTCAACATTTGATAGTTTGGATTCTAATTCCATTACCCTTTGATTAGAGTTAGCCATCTTACCTACTTGATCTTCTAAATCTACATACACTAAAGCAGTATCATCAAATTTCAAACTGTAAAAATTCTGAGAATCGTTCACAAAATCAACTAATTTAGAAATTTTATTTTCACAATAAGCTTTAATTACCAGTTCAATATAATTTTCAATATTTTCATCTGTCATAGGGCCACTTTGACCAAGATCATACCTATTAAATACAAACTCGTTTAATTTATCTACACCCAAACTTCTTAATCGATCTCTAGGATTTTCTACTTTATCTATCAAAACATTAATTTTTTGATCAGGGGTATAGCTCTTATCAATGATTACTTTTTCAATAACTTTCCCAGGAACCCTATCAAGCCCATCAGTGTAAAGGAATAAAGCAGAAACATTTTCTAAAGAAATTTCTTTGTAATTTATCCTATCTTCAATACTTCCCCTAACTCTCCCACCATTATCAAGTTCATTGTTAATTAAATCTGCTCCAACAACATTTGGAGGTGGAGGATTAGTTCCCACACCATGTTCACGAGCAATAATTTCAGGAGAATATTTTCCTGATTTAAGCACCCCTATTGCACTATCCCCAATATTAACAAGATACGCAGTATTTTCATTTTTATTTACTAAAGCCAAAGATAATGTTGATTCTGAAATATTGTTTAAAAGTAATTTATTAGCCTCGATAACATTTTCCCTTAATAAATTTTCATAATCTTCAATTTCAGTGTATTGTAATATATTTTTGATGTTTCGGTGTAATTGAGATACTAATAAATTACTTGCCTCATTTCCTCTACGATCATTTCTCCCATCAGCTACAATATACAAACCAAATAGATTAGTAATTTCACTATTTTTTACTTCAAATTCTAAGTTCAACAAACTGTCATCATTCATTAAACGATATTGTCCGGAAATATTTTTTGCATATGATCTCATTTTACACACCTAAAAGACACATCATAAGAGCCAATTCTGTGATTAGCTGGAAAAATAAATTGGACATGTTTTGAATTATTTTCTTTTAATAAACTAGCTTGATAATCATTAAAATAATCAACATAATTGTCTGGAATTTTATTAAGATCTAAACTTAAAATTTGACCTTTATCAACCATTCGCTCATTTAAAAGAAATTTTGCTTCTTCAGTTATGGCCCTACCTCTTCGATTGATTCCTTTCTTAGCATTATTGAAAAAATCGTACAGGTCCCCTTGAGAAGCTATTGAATTGGTTGTATAAGCTTTTTGAAATAGGTCAGTAAAATTAATATTGATATAAAAATTACGATAAGTAAAATGTAACACATTCTTAGTAGTTTTAAAATTTTTAATTGAGCTCTCACGATAACTGGATTTGTTGAAAGGAAAGTCGTCCAAATCATTCAATGTAACTCCCAAATAATCTTTCATAGAAATTAACTGAATTTTTTTATGAAATTCTAAATTAATTGAATTTTCATTTTGATTAATTTTATAACATTTCAGAATACCTTTACTTAAACCAAGGATAGCATAATAATCATCATAATGTTTAACTAATTTAACCGAACCGATATCTGAAGAAGGAACCAATAATTCATCATTGTTAAAAAAAGGAGAGATCATTTTTCCCTCATTGTTTTTTTCACCAGGGCCATGATAATATTTTCTAACTTCATTACCTTCCCCCTCTTTACCTATGTATATCCCTAAATTATTATCTGTATACAAGATTAAATCTCCCAAAACATCTAAATTTAAAATTTTACGATTTTGTTTACCGTTAGATATTCTTTTAACCTCATTAATTTCATTAGTTAAAGGATCAAAATCTAAAATTCTTAATATGTTTTGATTTGGAACATAAAGATTCAATTTTTTGATATTTGGATTTTTAAAATCTACAACATTTCTAGCAATTACTGGCCCAGATATTTCAATAGGTCCATTATGATCTTTCAATAAAACTAATTTTTCTAAATCACCACTAGGACAATTAAACAAATAACCACAAGGTAATTTTACTTGGTCATCTTCAGAAGAGACAATCCTTCTAGGCAAGTATGCCCCTAGAATAAAATGGTGCTTTATTGAATTATGATTATTTTGTTCTTTTTCATAGGTTAAGTAATCTGAAGTGGAAAAGGAAACATTATCTTCACCTAAAATAGACCTCATACCTTTTAGACTATCGCTACCATCAATAAAATAATTTTGAGCTTCAATAAAACTTTTTTGTTCATCATTAAAATCAAACCTAAAGAATCCCCTCCTACTAAAAGAATAAATTGAATTCCTTGAAATAATTAATTCCCTTGGGGAAGGTAATTCAATTTCCCGACCTTCACTATCTAGATATTTTAAAGGTAAAAATATTGGACTAATTTCATTGAAATTAGATTCCCTACTAATTATTTGTAACCCAACACCTTCACGTTTCTTAACTGTAGAACCTACTTTTTTAGTTGATGCAACGAATGCGATATAATCTTCCAATCCATTACTAAATTCAAATCCCTTCTTCTTAAATTCTTGTTTCGCCATTTTTTAAGTTTTTAAATTGTAATCATTTTTTTAACTTATCAAATTATTTAAAAAATTAATTAATATATTCTCTTTACCTAGATATTCTTCTTTCAACCTAATAATATCTTGGTATCCTTTTTTGATACCATAATCTAATAAAAATTGAGAAGATTGGTCCAATTCTTTACCTTCTTTTTTGTTAGAAAATTCAAATCTTAAATATCTTTCAACATCACCATGTTCATATAACATATTAAGGAAATTTTCTTGATTTAAATCAGAATTTTTAAACTTAAATCCCTTTTCTTTATTTTTAGTTCCAACAAAATAAGATTGATATAACTTCATACTGTGGTTATAATAATTAGAATTGGTCTCAGTATTTTCTAAAAGTAATCTTCCCAGATATAATTTAGTATCATGATCTAAATGTAATTCATTAAAATGAGGAGATGCAAGTGATTTACTTTGAAAATCAAAAAGATAATCACATAGATTCAATTTATCTGAATCGTTGATATCCTCTGTGTTTAAAAAATAACCATTTAAAAATTGTCTAATCGTTTCAAATGTAAATTTCAAATCTTGTGTCATCTTAATTTTTTGTTTTAAATTATTTTTCTTAGACGGCAGATCTTTGATTATAGAAAGATATGAACTAACCATTAATTTTATGGCATCAATACTTTCAGAAGAGCTATCAATATTCCAATTTACTGGTTTGTTAACAAGAGTAGTTAATTTTTTTGAATCTAAATTCACCCAACTAAGTGAACTTTTCTCTTTACCTTCAACAATATACTTTGCCAAAAGTAAGTAAGCACCATAATCTAAGTTCGTACCATATTTGAAATTATTATCTTCCTGTAAAGCAACCAATTTAATGATTGAACCTTCTTTCTTCAACTCGTTTTTCTTCCCAACATACTTGTGGTATAATGACCTTGCTAACACTATGTTTTGAAGTTGATGATATTTAGAATTAAATTCAAATGGTTCTTTTTTTGAAGCTTTATTAATTAATTTTATTGCACCATCAAAATCCCCTTGTTCTAAGAAAGATTTAGCATAATCTAAATCAACCAGGTTGTCATCTGAAACATCAAATTCATCAGGTGAGTAATTAGTTCTTTCTTCAAGATTAAGTAAATCAATTTGACATACTACAAAATTAAGTTTTTTAAGATGTGAGTTCGCAGAATTGACCATATTACTATCATCACTATGTTTAGAAACTAATTCAAACAATTTTAATGATTTTTCAATATCATCGTTAGCAGAAGAATACCTGCCTTTGTCAAAATCTTTTTTAAATCTATTAACACGAAGAACTCCCTCTTTAAATGCAAATTCAAAATCATCTGGAAAAAAATGACCTAGATCACAAGAATTAAGATATTGTTCACACAGATTAATACATTTCTCCAAGTCATCAGAGTATAGTTCTAATTCCTTACTACACATATTTCGCTTTTGTTTTTGGCAATCCATTTTAAATTAAATTTGTTTAAGGTAAAATTATTTTTTATTACGCCTCAGATATATCATCAAATCTGTAATTTCACTAGCATTATTACCACAACTGGCTATTTTTTCAGTTAACTGATTTATTTTAGTACCATAACTTTCACTTTCTTTTTCAGATAAATGTAATTTATCTTTTATTCCTATAATATGATCAATTGTACTTTGATAATTTAAATTATCAATAGAATCTATTACTTCAGGATTAGCACCACCATCTTTGAAACTAAATTTACTTTTACGAGTATTCAAATGGTAATTATTATCTTCAGCGATACCCAAAACTAAATTACTTAATTTAACAAGTTTTTCTTTTTCTTCAGTTAGCTGAGACTGATAAGTTTTAATACTTGCATCTGTTTTTCCCTTATTTCGAATATACCTATCTTTTTTAGTGGTGTGTTCAGATTCTTTGGTTTTGAATGTATTTTTCCTTACTTCTAACCAATTAGAAACAGAATCAATAGTACTATGAAGATAAGATTTCATTCTTTCTTTTTCTTCAAGCGAAATTGTTTCATCACCTTTTTTCCACCCAATTAGATTTTTATAATCAGTATCGATTAATTTTTTAACATCGTTTTCTAAATCATTATGATTATAATCGGGGGTTTCGTCTAATTTTTTATTTAATTCAGTACACTTAATTCTTACTTCATCAATTGGACGAAATATATTTTCAATTATACCTCCTTCCTTATTATTAACCCAACTAACTTGATGATACTTTTTCACAATTTTTTCTTGTAAAGCAAATCTTAATTGTTTAGCAGAAGGAATGTTTCGATTACTTCTAGATGCAACCCCAGTAAATTGATCTCCCCCTGGGCCAAATTCAAGACCAAGTCTATCTTGCAAAAACTCACCATACCTGCCCATACTTGCTAAACCATAAGCATCTTCTTTTTTCTCAAGGAACATAAAGACCATAATTGCAGAATCAATATCAGTTGCAAAATAATCAGTGATGATTTTTTTACTAGAGTTATCCCAATCAGATAAAGGAGATAATGAAAAAGGTTTACGTAAAGGATCTTCAGAAAGACTATATTTACTACTAGAAAGTTCTTTTGATTTAGGATATTTATTACTCCCTCCTGGGATTGGATCAGCCATTAATACTTGTTTTTCAAATAAGTCTAAATCTAGATTTTTCTGAACTAATGAATCATTAATATCAAAACCCAATAGAATATTATCTAATTTTAGATCATTGTGAGTATGACCTTTCTCATGTAATTCTTCCAACCTTAAGAATAAGAAGTACATTGTTTTATCAATTAAATAATCTTTTGTCCGATTATCAAATTCAGCAGGATTATTTTGTTGAAGTGAATCAAAATTTTTAATTAAATCATATAAACTGGTACCCCCATATTCCATCAACATGCCGGGTGTTGTCCCATTTTCCCTTTTGATTTTATTTTGAAACCCTAATACTTTAACAAAACCAGGCATGTTATAAGGGTTATTTTCATTAGATAAAAATTCTGATTTTTCTTTAAACTCTTTTTTAATATCATCTTCTTCTTTATTTAAAAATTTTAATGCATACCTCATGCCAGGGTTAGATTCGCAAGTTGCATTGTATACCAATCCAACACTACCATCTCCAATTGTTTTTAAACCTAACATTAATTCTAAATCTTCACCTTGATTTGTTGTAAATTTAACTGTTTCTGTAGTCATTTTATTTTTCCCCCATTAAATAAATTGAATTTATTTTTTCATCACGATTGTAACTTAAAGAGCTTTCTAACTCAAAAATTTTATTTTTACCTAAAACGTACTTACTCAAACTTCCTTCTGTTAAAACAATTAATTCTTGTTCATTTTTTGAAAAGTAGAACCCCATAATCGGCGAACTAAAAGATTTAACCCTACTATTAACACCAGAAGCAATATCAAGTGAAAAGAGATTACTTGACACTGAATAAACTAATTTTGAGTTTTCTAGTAACTGAAGATTATTTGTAATCAACCTATTATCAGAGCATTCATTTGACAAAGTACTGACACAACCAATTTTGTTAGAATTATTTTTCAAATTTAATTTAATTATTCCGCCAAAATTATTTCCTAAATAAACATTGGATTCATCACAACACATTGAAGTAATGTGTCCTTTATTAAGCTTAAATTTAGATCCTTCTGAAATTAGATCCCCTAAATTATCTGAGAAAAATAAATTCCCCCTTTCATAAGTAAATATCTTTTTACTATTACAACCCAATCCCATTGGATTTAAGAAACCATCACAATATTTAATGATAAAAAAATCTTTTTTTCCTGAATCAACTTCAATCTTGTCTGTGTTGCCATTAATGTAAAAATCACTTAATGGAACTTTTAATACACCAACAAAACTATGGGAAGCCAACAAATAATTTTCATCATTAGTAGAATTGTTAAAAAGTATGATATCATTAAATTTTGATTGACTCCATTTTCCAAAATTAAGTGAAATATTTTCTAATTCAACCTTTTTAATTTGACCAGATTCTAAATTCAATAAATCAACACCATAACTGTGACCTAAACCCAAATGAGGTACACCTAAAATGTGTAAAGGTTTAATTGATTGATAATTTTTACTGGTCCTTACTAAATCTTTTAGTTTCATATTTTTTATTTTATTTTCTAGCGTTTTACTATTTTAATCGTCCCATTTTGAGAAAGATAAATATTACCTTCAAATCCAATATTATTTGAATTGTCAGGAACTGAAAGTTGAGGAGATTCCAAACTAATACCAAAATGTTTCTTTACTAATGAATCTTCAGATTCTTTTTCTATTGGATCTTTTTTATCGTAGATAAGGATATTATTTAATTTTTCAATGTCATCCATAAGTGCAAAATAACTTGATTTCTGGTTTCTATTTAAGTAATTAAGAAACCCTTCTGGATTCACAAACTGATTTCTAAACCGATGTAATCCATTAAGAAATAAACCTTTTCCACCCCTCCCATTAATTTCTTGAAAATAGCAATTGTTTAATGGATTATAATCCATAGATGGATAAATTTCTAAAGGTTTATCTTTTGATGAGATAGAACTAACCAACAATTGAACACCGTTCTTATTTATTGCAGCATTAACTAATTTTCGATTAGATTGATTTCTAAAAAAATATCCTTCTAAAAGAGGAGTTAATTTACCAATGACTTTTCCAAAATTTGTTCTATTAAAAACTTTTTGAAAAGGTTGTTCATAACCTTTTTGAGGAATAATCATAGGCAATATAAAGTCTTTATCATGAATCCCAGCAACACCTAATAATTTAATTCCACCTTGATTATCTGATCTTGACAGCACCCCATTATAAAGTTCATTAGTAGATTCATTTAGCCGGTCTAAATCATAATTTGTTAATCCAACTAATCTGTCGGTCATATCATTACATACCGAACTAATAATATTTAACATTATTGAAGGTTCATTAGCAGCAACAATATAAACTGGCAAACTTTTTTTATTCAGACTTAACCCCATAACTGCATTTTTAATTAGTTCTGCCCTCTCTAAAAAGATGGGAATATTAAAGGGAACAAGCTCATATATCCTATGACCCCTAGGGTTATTTTTAGAGCCATGATTAAAATTACTTGCTAAAGTATCCATTGTATCTATTGCAAATTTCAAATTACGAACATAAACATCACGTTCAATACAGATCTTACCATTTAAATTACAATTATCAGAATAAGATTTGTAAAATTCATTTAAGAGATTATTAGTATAATTTGTTTCATCGTTGTTATCAATTAAATTATTTGCAAGTTTATTAACCAAACCATCTAAATAATCTTCACCTTGAACAAATTTTCTAATATCATTAAAAATACTTTCAGGAACATGGGGGCCAGTAGCATCAAAAATCACATCACAAGATGAGAAAAAATCTTTAAAATCATTTAACCCTGTACCTTTATTTTTATTTTTATCATTGTCACAATAACTAATCTTTGGGCCTAATTGATTAACATTAAAACCAAATTTTCTGAATTCAACTTCACATATTTTCTTGAAATTACCTAAATCAGAATACCCATAATTATAAAAAATTATTTCTTCATAATTACTTGAAAACATATCACGCATATCTGAAAGGTCGTAATTAACAATAGGGTTCCCATAATTATCTAAAATTGCAGCACTCGCTTTATCTTGACTAGAAATCTTATTCAACAATAGTTTGACAAGGTTTCCCTTACCAATTATCCCTAAGGTTTTTTTACTCATTGATTAGTACCTATTGCAAGATGGTAACACCTAGCTTGTATTTAAAACTTGTTATCCAACAGCCCCTTTTTAATAACGACACAGTGATTAAAACTGGATAAAAATTGATTTTAATAAATATTTATTACAATTTAATGGACAATTGATTTAATCAAATGTAGTATAGGACAATACAACATATGATTATTAAATATTTCAATCTAAGTCAAATAAAGACTAAAGGTAGGTGTTTTGTAAGGAAAATTATTTATATTACAACCAATATTGTATGATAATACTATGAAAGAAAACATCTTAATGGACCTAGGACTTTCTAAGAACGAGTCTAAGATATATTTATCATTATTAGAGCAAGGCATTTCTACTGCAACACAAGTTGCAGAAAAAAGTGGGATTCATAGAGTTAATGTCTATGATTCATTAAATAAATTAAAAGAAAAAGATTTGGTTGGAGAGATAAATATTTCTAATAAGAAATGTTATCAAGCCTCACCCCCAGAAACATTAAAAAATATTATTAAAGAAAAAGAAATGCAATTAAATAAAATTCTACCACAATTAGCTTTATTTCAACAAATGAATCAAAAAAAAATTGATGTCCAAGTATATACTGGATATGATTTTATTAGAAAAATCATGTTAAAATTTCTTAATATGAAAGAAGATATTTATGTTATGGACGCACCAAAGTTTATTTTAGAAAGAGTGGGAAAGGAGTTTCAAGAAGCGATACATAAAAGAAGAATTTCGCAAAAACAAACTATGTGGCATCTTTATAGTAAAGAAGCGATTGATCGAGTTAAAATTCTTAATACTTACCCACACACAGAAGCTAAATGTCTTGAACAAGAACATAGTAACTATGTAACTACCTTCCTTTGTGGGGACGAATCAGTTATTGTAATTCATGACGAAACACAAAATAAAAAAACATGCACTTCAATAAGAATTAAAAATAATGGACTTGCAAAAACTTACAAAAACCATTTTGAAATTCTTTGGAAAAGAAGTAAAAAACCAGAATAAACATAATAATATATTGTCCATTTACTCATTCAAATTTTTTTCTAGCCAAGCATTAAATCTATTCTTTGCTTCATCAACATAAATTTCTTGACCATCACCATAAAGGTCTTTGAAAAGATCTTTAATCATAGAATCGTATTTGTCATTTTTTAATCTTAATTCTGAAAGTTGAGAATTTAATTCCATATTGTCTTCAATTAAACTCATCCTATCAAGTAACATGTGCTGATTTAATTCAGGATCATCAGATGAATTTTGTTTTAATCCAATCAATTTTTGATATTCAGAATTAAGATTATCATTATATGATGTCAATTGTTTAATCTTTACATCTTTCTTATTCAACTCTTCTTGGTTCCGAGACATTAACATTTTAACATATTGGTGTTGTTCCAAAGTGATCTTAGTTTTAATAGATTTAATTTCTTCTTCATGACCTGATTTTAATTGACTAATTATCACAGAGAAAAATTCATCCTTTTCAGAAAAAACAAATTGATGATATTCACAAAATTGTTTAAAGTTAGATAAAGAAGTATCACTTAAATTTCTTAATAACCCAAGTTCATATTTTAATCTTTTCTTATCCCTCACTAATTTAATTTTTTCTATTTCAACTTGTTTATATTTTTCAAAAATACCTATAAATTCACCATTAAGTTCATCAAAAGCATCGCACTTAGATTGATATTCAGATTTTAAATCACCTAGATCATTACTAACTTGGCCCAATCTTTCTTCAGAGTATGATAATTTATGTTCTGTATTAGATAGCATAACTAATAATTCAGTTTCTTTATCTCTTCTATCAGAGATATGTGCTGAAGCTTTATTCTTTAAAACTTCACAATTAATTTCTTCTTGTTGTGATACTTTATCTTCTAACCGACTGAGAGTTAATTTTTTATTTCTGTTAGAGATAGTTAATTTTTCAACTTGTTGACATAATTCATCATTAACCTTTTCACTTTCTCTAAGCTCATTTTCAAGATAAGAAATTTCTTGAGATTTAACAAGCAATTCACTTTTAACAGCATGAAATTCACTTACTCCTGCCGCAACATTAAGAAATTCAGCTAATTCTTCAAGATCAAATAGACAGGAATTATTTTGAACATAAACATCCCTAGTAGGATCATATTTTAAATTAAACTTTTCAAGAAGATTGTATAACTGTCCTTCTTTAATATTTGGATTAAGACCAGAAGCATTAAGAATTGCAATACCAGTTTTATCAAAGTGATCAGACATATATATCAAAAAAGATAATTACTATTTATAGTTTTCCAAGATAAACTACTTGAAAGTAGTCTCAATCACCAGATTAATATTTATTCAAATCAAATACTCTACCAATTTGTAAACTATCCCTACTACAAACAAAACAATCAAAATATAACTTAAAAATTTAGGTAATTTAAGGGAATATTCTGGTTCACGATTGCCTAACTTTTTAGCTTTCCAATATGCAAGAATAATCAAGATCGCTTCTGTCCCACCGGTAACACAACCTGTGAAAGCTAATGCAGAAATAAAAGTAGTAAAATTCCCTAATGACAAAATCATTGGAACACTTAATGTTAATACTAAGGCAAGATTTTTATTTATTTTATAATCATATTCATAAACTTCAGATAAAGCTATTGATAAAGTTAAAAAAGTAGTAAACATAGTAAACACTGCAAAAATGTTTGCCAACAAACCCAACAATGAACCACTGTAAACACTCAATGCAACTGTTGCAATTCGTTCATTAGCACTTAACAATTCAAAATTTTCTAAACCAACAATGCCAACAACAATCAATGAGAATAAAAAATACAACACTAAAGGGATAATACTACCAACAATTATTGCACTTTTGAAATCTTTTTTATTTTTTCCAAATTGTTCATTAATTTCTGGAACTGCTGCAATTCCCATGAATGAAAATAAAATAACACCATAAGGTAAAAAGAAGCCTGCTGGATTAAATGTGTTGAAGTTTGAAACACTAATATTTTTCAAAGAAAATAATCCAATTAAAAAAACAATCAGAATTAAAATAGAAATTATTACTAACTCAACTTCCCCGGCAGCCTTAACACCCCTATAAATAATCAATGATGCAATGATAAAAAATAATATTGAATAAAAATGTGTTTGTAAAATTGTTATTAAAGATATTGGGATAAATGATAAGCTTGCAATAAAAGTAGGTTCACCAAAAATAGATTTTAAAACTTCTCCTTCACCAATCAGAAAAGCTGTTAATGCACCATAAATTCCAAATACCATGGCAAGAGTCATTAACCATTTACCATATTTGCCCAAATATTTTCCAATGTAACCAGTTAATTGAAATTTTTCTTTGGTACGAAGAATCATTTCACCACTATATAAGTTTAGTAAAACAAATGCCGCACCAAGTAAAATAATAAGTAAAGAACCATAAATAAAGCCACCTTTAGCCAAAACATAAGGTATACCTAAAATTCCTGCACCAACAATTGTCCCAGCCAAAGTTGCAACAGCAACCAGAAATTGATGTTTAGTTTTTAATTTTGATAATAAACTACCAAATAAATTCAACCTCTTTTTCGCCATATCAAGAATAAGAACAAACTTTGTGCTTATATAGTTTACTGTAATAGTTATGATTAAATATAAAGTTAATTGTTATATAATTCGTCATCACACCAAACAGAATCTAAACTTTCTTTAAGGCAAATTAATTTGATGCTTTCCACAGGGTGTAAGAGCTCATAAAGAGTAGAACCCACCCTTGAAACTAAATTTGTTTCTTGAGATGGTTCAGGAAGCTCATCAAGAGATTCAATTAAATCCATATATTGTTCATTAGGCAATGATTTTGCATTATAAAGTGTTGTAAACAGATTTGATTCTTGTTTGATTTCATCCCTTCTTAATTCATATGCTTGTAGTATTGCCATGTTGTTGCTACTTAGACATACTATTTTTAAGTGTTTGGATAATATTTTAACCAAAAACCCACTGGACAGGTATACAAATTGTTTATAAATTAATAAATGATTAAAAAGTTAATGCACATTTTAAACAAAAAAAAAGAGATTATAAAATTTTACATTCGTAAAAATCCCAATTGCACATATAAGGAGATAAGAAGACATACAAAAATTAAAGTTGAAAGAATTTACAAAAATATGAAAGAAGCATATATTGATGCTGGTGTGAAGTTATCTAAAAACTTATTAAAAAGAAATGAATTGCAACAAAGAAAGGAAGTTGTTAAATTTATCAAGAATAACCCAACTTGCACTGTTTCTGAGATACAAATAAAATTAAGAGTTAATATCCCCAGATTATATGGTAGTATTATAAATGCATATGAATCTGCAGAAACAAATTACCCAGAGAGAGAAATTGATTATGGCGTTAGAAACCCCAAGGTAATAAAAAGATGTAAAATATATGAATCTAAAGTGATTAAGTATCTTGAAAAATTAGGTGATGTTAAACCACAAGTAAGAGTTAAAAATAAAATTATTGATTGTTTATTTTGCTATAACAAAAAGAAATTCGTTGTTGAGATCAAAGATTTTAGATCAAGAAACAACATTACCAAATCTCAAATCAAACAATTAGAACAATACATGAAACTAGTAGGGATTAATAATGGTTTAATTATTTGCCCTAAAGAAAGTTTTCCAAAAAGAAATAACCACAGAAATATTTATATAGAAAACCTAAACATAAAGATTTTATCAGATGAAGATATAAGGGGGCGTAGTATAAGCTATTTGCTAAATGCAAGATAGGTACACCCTGGCTAGAGGCGATATAAACGCCGGCAACTACAACCGGCTCCAGTTATGGAGCGTCGAGCTCTCATACGAGCAATGACAAAAATAGGTGCTACCGGTCAATCTGGGTTCGAATCCCAGCGTCCCCACTTTTTTATAATTAAAAAAAAGGTCAGATTTTGGTTCAATAATTTCTTTATTAATATTTTTCTTTCAAATTCAAGATAAATTGGTAAAAGATAATAAATTAATTTAAAACTTCTCACAAACTTTTAAATATTCTCACTAAACTTAATCTTCAATATGGTTGAATTAGATGGTAATTATGGTGAGGGTGGAGGTGCACTGTTAAGAGTAGCTTTGGCAGCAGCAACAATTACAAACACTCCGTTCAGAATAAACAATATTCGTTCAGGAAGAACTAAACCCGGATTAAAAGCACAACATCTTCAGGCAATTAACGCATTGAAACAAATTTCTGGTTCAAAATGTAGCGAGATAGAATTAGGAACCACTGAATTATGGTTTCAACCTGGAAAAGTTAAAGGCGGAACTTACACTTTTGATATTGGCACAGCTGGAAGTATTACCTTATTCTTACAATCAATTATCTTACCTTGCATGTTTGCATCTAGTAAGATCAATTTAACTATCAAAGGTGGAACTTGTGGGAAATGGCAAGCTTCAGTAGATTATCTAAAAGAGATCCTATTACCACAACTAGAAAGGTTTGTCAAAAAAATTGATTTAAAAATTCTTAAAAGAGGATATTATCCTAAAGGTGGAGGAGAAATATTTTTGGAGATAAGTCCTTTAATTAAATTACAAAACAAAAATGTTCATGAACTAATCAAAGAAGTAAGTGATAAAGTTAAAAAGATTAATTTAAAAGAACAAGGTAAACTTCAACAAGTTAAAGGAGTTCTAAACATTTCATCCGAATTATCTGAATTTAATGTTGACGAAAGAATTACTAGGTCAGCAAAAGTTAGAGTTCAAAACAGATTAAAAATAAACCAAGACGTTCCAATAAATATCAGAACAGAATTAGTTAATACCTTAAGTCAAGGAGGAGAGTTATTGTTATGGTCAGTACATAACAGAGATGAATGGAACAATATCAATAATCCGATTAGGCTGGGTTCTAGTTGTGTTTTAGAAAAAGGTAAAAAATCTGAAATTATTGGAAAAGAAACTGCAGAACAATTATTTAATGAAATTGAATCTGAAGCAGTAGTAGACCACCATTTAGCTGACCAATTGATACAATTCATGAGTATTCTTCCAAATTCAGTAATAAGAACAAGTGAAATAACTAACCATACTAAAACAAACATTTTTGTAATTAAACAATTTATTCCAACCAGATTTAAAATTGAAAATAATGTAATATCTTCTTTATTAGAGTAATCTTTTTATAATTCAGAGCCTTAATTTATGAAATAAAGCTTATTTTAATTAAATTAGCTTAAAATATGAGGTGAAGGATAGATGTTAAAAAAAGTTTTTCTTATATCAACATTATTAGTTATGACTATGTTTATGATAATGTCCTGTTCAGGAGAAAATTCTCTTACTGGAGGAGCAATGGTAAATTTAGATGTTGAAAATAATAATGGTGTTAATGATGAATCAGAAGACATATCAATAAATGAAGATGATTGTAACAGTTGTGAAAGTTCATATGATGAATGCAAAGATGTTTGTGAAAGTGAGAGTTCAGGAGATAGTTTAGAATTCTGCGCAGGCATTTGTGACCATAAATACTGTTACTGCTCAGAAAAAGAGTGCGATACAAGTCCAAGTATTTGTTGAACAAAAAAATTTATTTATTTTCTTATCATTATTATTACTTATTATTTTCATGAGAGACAGCCATATCAACCTAATTAACCCCATTCTATTTTTCAATAAACTTTATAAATGAACCTCAGTTCAAGGCAGTCATGGAAGCTAAAACTTGTATTTCAACTAAAAAAAGAATCGATAATGATATCGGATCTGTAAGTTTCATGTGCCCAAGTTGTGGAAAATTTGAAATTGTGAGAAGTTCATTCGCAAGAAAAAATGCTATGAAATATACATGTCCTAATTGTGGATTCACTGGACCAAACTAACAATTATCATTAAAACAAATAAAGGGAGAGGTTATTAAATATGGCAAAAGCAGTTATTACATTTAAATTGATGCCTGAATCAGTAGAAACAGATTTAGAGCCGATTAAAGAAAAAGCATTAGAACTTGCCCGAGAAAATGGTGCGATTGGAGAAATGCAATCCAAAATTGAACCAGTTGCATTTGGATTAAAAGCAGTATTAATCTTAGGTATGTACGAAGTTGAAGGTGCGGACTTTGATAATATAGCAAATAAAATGGGCAAGATTGAAGGTGTTCAAAGTTCAGAAGTTGCTAAAATGGACTTACCATTAGGTTAATTTTTTAATTTATTTAATTTACATTTTTAACAAGTAATAAGAAAAAAAGGGTGAGATGGTAATTATAAAAAGGATTATTTCTGTAATTAATATAACTGAGATTATAGAAGTAAGCAATATCATTTTTCATGCATTACCTTTATCATTACTATTTCCAACTTGTTTACATTTAGTTATTTAAAACAAATTTTAATTAATTTCTTAAGAAACAAAGAGAAATCACTTAACTTTATTTGATTTAAGGGTTATAGCTTTTTAAATCTAAATCAGTTAAACCAAACAAATTATATTCTTTAGATTCTGCTTGAAAAAGGGGTTTATTTAATTTTGAATCCCAATACAATTTAACATTAAAACCACAAGCAGAAAAAAATTTAACTTTATGTTCTAATTTTTCAACCAATAATTCTTTAACTTTATTAAAATGTTGAGAAGTCTTATTTACCCTTTCTAAAGGGATTTCCATTGAATCTAATTCATCAATTTGATCCAATACTACCCGAATCTCTTCATTACGAGAACCATAAACTCTAACTTTGTATTGAATAAAATTTTCACTTTGCCAACAATGAGATTTTTGAGTAAACCTATGTTCAGTCACAACAAAATCAAGATTATTAACTGAATATCTTGTCCTTAAATGATCAGGCAGATAACTAAAATCATACATATTTGCTTTAACAAGATTGGGAAATTGAATTAATTCACATCCCTTAATTTCTGATTCTAACTCCAATTTACCATTAATAGTTTTATTTTCAGAAAGATCAACTTTACGAAGTTTTGCATATGATTCAAAATTTAAACTTTCACCCATAAGCATAACATACTTTGACACATTATTTAAATGTTACTGCTCAGCAGTAAAGATTTTATTTAGTTAGCAGTTTTACAATATCATGTTTACACTTTAACCCATTTGGAGAAAAATGAGTCCTAGAACATTTAACTTTATTGGTAATACTTTCTTGTTTTGGGATATTAGTTTTAAATTTCCTTGCAATTTCATGCAAATCATAATAACCAAATAGATCAAATTTAGATTCCCCCATTAAAGTATTAAGAAATTTTTGTTCTTCTGGAAAAAGATTATGTTTTTCATTATCTTTAACCATTTTTGCAATTAATTTCTTATCAAACAATTTTCCAGACCATAAAGGGCCCGCATAATCAAACTTATTTTTACAATCACAATTAGAACTGTTATAATTAGAAGGTTTGAAACTTAGGCACTTGTGACAATATAATAAATATTGATGTTGTTTAATCAAATCATCACATTTTTGCTTTCCTTTAGTACATTTAAAATAGATTCTAAAATAATGGTCTTTATGGTATGACAAAATAGGAGTTAATGATTTATCAAATTGTATGCCTTGCAATTGAACTTTTCTAATCAAAATTCTTAACCCAGTTTCATGCATCAGATAATTTTTAAGTGATTTTGCCCAATATTTTCTTTTTGTAACTTTAGGATATGTTCCAGTCAAAGCAGCAGTATCAGTAGCAGTAACGGCCAGAATACCATCTCGACAAATTCTTGAGATTGAAGATGCTAAAAAAGGATTTGGAGTTCCGAAAGGATCAATGTCAATATAATCAAAATAACCACAAAAAGTTTTGTCTTTATCTTCAGATTCAGAATAATTTGTTTGGTTAAGTAAAAATAAGTTAGCATCAGTAGCACATATTTTTATTTTATTTATTAAATTAGAATTAGTCAATTTGTTTAATACAATATTTTCTTGAAATATTTCAGGAAAATTAGTTTTTTTATCGTTAACAAACAAATAATTTAATTTATTTTTTTTCAATTCTTGTAAAAATCTTAATGCCCTAATTCCAGAACCAGTTAATGGTAATGCTAAATTCATATTTTTATTTTTAATGTTGTTAATCAAAAGGATAGAAATGTTACGATTAGAAACCATCACTGGATTATAAAACACTTCCATTTTAGCATTAACATCACCTTTAGGTAAAGTTGCTTTTATTTTTGCCGAATGTTCTTGAATGATTGATTTAGTCATTTTATTGGAATTTATTTTTCATTTATATTTGATTTGAATTGTAATTTGAATCTTAACCTTTACTTTAAGTTAAAAGGGGTAATGTTTAATATATTTAAAATTATATGAGAAAGCTTTAAAAAAACTTTGATTAAATTTTAATAGTATGGCAACTAGAAAAGTTCTATTAACAGTAGTAGGTCATGTAGATCATGGTAAAACTAGTTTGCTTGATAATATTAGAAGAACCGCAGTAACCGCTGGAGAAGCAGGTGCGATAACTCAAGCAATTGGTGTTTCTATTATTCCAATTGAGATTATCAAAAAGATCTGTGGAAGTTTATTAGATGTATTCAAAAACAATTTAACATTACCTGGTTTGTTAGCAATTGACACACCTGGACACGCTGCATTTACTTCATTACGTAAAAGAGGAGGAAGTTTAGCAGATATTGCTATTTTAATTGTTGACATTAATGAAGGATTCAAACCTCAAACTATTGAATCTATTGAAATTTTAAAAACTAATAAAGTACCATTTGTAATTGCGGCTAATAAAATTGATTTAATGGCTGGTTGGCAGTTTGATTCTAACAAAAGTTTAATGGCAAACATTAATTCTATGGATTATACTGCCCAAGGAGAATTTGAGAAAAAAATGTATGAACTTGTAGGTAAAGTTCAAGAACATGGTTTAGAATCTGAAAGGTTTGATAGAGTAAATGATTATACTAAACAAGTTGCTATCATCCCTATTTCTGCTAAAATGAATCAAGGAATCCCTGAATTATTAATGGTCTTAACAGGATTGGCTCAAAAATTTTTAGAGAAAAAATTACAGATTAATGATGAAGGTAATTGCAAAGGTACAATCTTAGAAGTTAAAGAAGAAAAAGGATTAGGAAAAACACTTGACGCCATAATTTATAATGGAAGTTTAAAAGTTAACGATACTTTAATTATTGGAGATGCTACTGAACCCATAGTTGTTAAAGTGAGAGCATTACTTGAACCAGCAGAACTTGCAGAAATGCGAGAGAAAAAAAGTAATTTCAAAAATGTTAAAGAAGTTCATGCTGCAACTGGAGTGAAAATTTCCGCACCGGGATTAGATCATGCAATTGCAGGTATGCCAATCAGAAGTTGTTCTGGAAAAGATAAGAAAGAAATTGAACTAATTAAACAAGAAGTTAAAGATGAAGTTGGTGATGTTATCAATGAATGTGATGATGATTGTTTAGGCGTAGTTATCAAAGCAGACACCATAGGTGGATTAGAAGCGTTAAGAAATTTATTAGAAGAAAAAAACATACCAATTTCTTCATCATTATTAGGAGATGTAAGTAAAAAAGATCTTTCTAAATTAGAATCACTAAAAGATAAAGATAGATTTACAGGGGTGTTATTAGGTTTCAATATTAAAGTTCCAGCAGAAATTAACGAACTTGCAAAAGCTAAAACATTGAAAATTATTAATCATGATATAATCTATAAAACAATTGAAGATTATGAAAAATATGTTGAAACTCTTAAGAAAGATATTGAAATGGAACAGTTAAGTAAGTTAGTAAGACCATGTAAATTCTTTGTTTTAAAAGGTTACACATTTAGACAGAGTAACCCTGCAATAGTAGGGGTTGAAGTTGAAATTGGAAAAATTAGATCAGGCGACCCAGTAATGAACAAAGGTGGAGAAAAAATTTCTCGAGTAAAAAGTATGAAAGATGGATCAGACACAGTAAGTGTTGGTCAACAAGGAAGACAATTAGCTATGGCATTGGAAGGAGTCACAGTAGGTAGACAAGTTAGAGAAGGAGATTTCTTGTATACAGATGTCCCAGAAGAAGATTTTATTAAATTAAAGGCAATGAAATCACATTTATCTAAAATTGAGATTGAAGTTCTGAAAGAAATTGCAACAATCAAAAGAGACAACAACCCAGTTTGGGGAGTTGGTTAGTTAAAAAAATATTTAAAAAAAATGAAAATTATTCTTCTTTAAAATCAGGATGATATGAATGAAATCTTTCATTAAGAAAGTCCATATTATAAAAACCAGATTGATAATCTGTTCTTAACTCAGGAGATAGTTGATCCCAAGACCTACACTTTGTTTCTAATGGTGCACCATGAACAGAGTATTCTTTTCTTATGCATTGAGCATTTAAAAGTTCAGGATTAACTTTATGAACAGGTTTCCCACTATCATCAAAACCGATTACATTCTTACCTTGATAGAATGATCTTAATGCTTCATCTAAATCTTTATCACTAATATCTATTACCATATTTATTTCACCTTTATTTAATTTGATAAGTTGACTAAAATAGAAGTTACCTTATAAAGTTTTCGGTTTATTTGTCACTTAAAAGTAAAAACAAATAAAAAAAAGGAAAATTATTAATCACATTACCCCATACCATTCGAGTAATAACCTGTCAACTGCACGTACGAGATCATAATCATTACCACTGATTTTAATACAAGCACCATCAAGTTCTACACTCGCTTCAGTTTCGTTAGTTAGAGCTAATTCAATCAAAGGTAAGTTGTCAGGATTGTTATCACAGCTTAAAATTTCTCGATCAACACAAGATGTATGGTTAAAAGTACAAGCCGCAACTGGCCTTCTAGTAACTCCTTTAACAACATTAAAGCTAAGTTCAGATAATGCCAAAGTATAATATTTGTTAGTGACATTAGGATCAATTGCTATATACACATCATCCCCAGTATTGAAATTTTCATCAACCCCACCTTCATAAGTAACATTTTCTAGATCAGCAGGACCATAATGTAAAGGTACTTTTAGTAAAGTATTACTTTCAGTGCCAGTGATAAGAACTTCAGTCCACCATAAACCATCTGCCATTACGAAACTAAAACCATTGTAAACATAACCTTCTTCATCAGTTAGATCACCTTCTAAATTCTCTTGATGCAAACCATCCACATCAATTACTTCAGGTGCATTGAAATTATCATAAAGTTTAAATCCACCAAAAATTAAAGCAATTATAGCTATTAATCCAATAATAGCATAAATAATATACTTTGTATCGGTAGGATTAACTTTTTCCTCAACAACTGAATCTTCTTTGATAATTTCAACTTTTGGAACTTCTTCCACAGACGTATGTTCTTTTGAAATTTCAACATTCTGCTCACCCAAAGGTATGTTTTCTTCTTCAGAAACTTTAGTTTCCGCTAAGTTTGAAATATTAATATCTGTCATAGAAAATGCTAAGAGAAGAGGTCATTTATTAAGTTTATTATAATTTTAAGTATAAATAAGCCCCCAGTGGGAGTTGCACCCACGACCTTTTGCTTTCTGTGAAAAACAAATTAAAAAAGTTTTATTTATCCTACGAGGCAAACGCAATAGCTACTATGCTACAGGGGCATTTAAAGTTAAATTAGATATAACTAAATCTGTTTTAACATATCTTCCTTAGTTGAAAATTTTTTCTGACATGCAAAACAGACATTATACAATTTACTTGACCCTTCTTTCTTAACAATTGTACCTTTAAGTTTACCCAAAAATAATTCTTTAATTTTATTATTACAAATTTTACACTTTGCCATAATCAAAGTATAGAAATAACTCTATTTTAAATTTATCTGAAATTATTTTCGTTTCAAAATTTTCAGTTCATCTTCAATAAAACAAGAGATACCTAATAAAACTGATTCAGGAGAATATCCCCCCTCCAAAACACAGAAATAAGGTATTAAAGATTCATCCAATATTTTCTTAACATGAGTATAACTTCTTTGAGTTAGTTTAAATCCACCACCTAACTGGTTAGCATAATTTAAATAATCAATATCAGAAGTATCAAAACCCATACTCACAGCAATGATACTTGGTTCAAAAGTGGAAATTGTTTCTAAAACAAATTTATTTAAATTATTAATGTAAGAAGTATCATTAATAGAATCTGGCAAATATACGTTAAAACTATGTTTTCCTGAGTCAGGAAATTTATAAGGCCAAAGTTCGTTATGGTTCAATGAAAGATAAAATAAATTTTCAGATTGTCTTTCTTCAACATATTCTAAAGTACCATCCCCTAAATGTAAATCTAGGTCTAAGATCAATACTTTTTCACCATAACTCAACAAATTTTCTGCAGAGATAGTGACATTATTAAAATAACAAAAACCAGATTCCCTGTCATAAGAAGCGTGATGTCCGGGCGGCCTAGTTAAAGCAAAACAATTAATATTTTTTCTTGCTAACATTCCTGCCTGTACCGAAGCAACAGCCGAACAAAGAGCAGATTCATATGTTCCTCTTGAAAAACATTCTTGAGAATAACCTTTCCCCATATGAAATAAAGATATTTCATCCACATCAAGACTTTGACATTGTTCTTTTAACATTTGTACATAAGCATCGTTATGAATTTTAGTTATCATCTCAACCGCATCATGTTCTCTAAACTCCCTTAATTTTTCAAGAATTATTGATTTCCCACCTAAATTGATTTTATCCATTTCATTGACAAACCATTCTTCAGAAAGAATTAAATCTAAACGTTCAGGATTTTCTAAATAACTAGTTAATACTTTATGTTCAAGGAAATTGGGATGGTAAAGTAATTTCATAACTAGTCAAAAGCAGATTCCCTATAAAAATGTTTCTTGTTGTGAGTACTAAAACATAGTAAAATACATAAGATTTATAAAATGGCCGAATTAATCACTAAGTTATGACTAATGATTATGATTTGGAACAATATCTTAAAGAAATTGAAACAGAAATTGAAAAGGGTTTGCTAAGTAGAGAGGAGTTTGAAAGAATTAAGTTAGAATTAACAGAACAAAGTGAACCAAATTCAGAATTAAATAAGAATGGAAGTAAAAAATCTTTAATTCAGTTTGAAAATAGAACAAAATCAGAGGTCCAAATCAAAAGATTAGAATCACAATTTTATAGAACAATCTATGGAAGAGATTTAATGTTAGATGAAGAAGATGAAGAATTTTGTGAACAAGAAGACGACTGTTCTGCATTAGTTGCAAAAATTGATGGAAAAGAATGTGGGGCTATATGGTACCACTTAATGGACGAGAATTCGAAAGACCACTGCCTAGAAAGTTATGCAGAATTAGATCATTTAGAAGAGATTTTAGGTTCAAGGTTCTTGTATATAGAAAAGTTATTTGTAGCTAAACATAAAAGAAAAGAAGGAGTTGCCACATCTTTAATTCACCAATTAATGAAAGAATATGATGAATCAACACCAATATTAGTTCATTCATGGATTAATGCAAAAAATTATTATCTTAAACAAGGATTCATTTATTTTAAAGATTATGTTGATGAACAAGGAGAACAAGATTTCATACCAATGTTATTACCTATGAACCCAGAATCATTTTATTCTTTCATAGAAAATCATGCTAATAGAAAACATTTAACAACATGTTTAAAATATTTAAGACAAACTGAAAAACCAGTTCCAGACCTAAATGATTTTAATTCTCAATGTTTAATTCCAAAATATTGTGAATTAGTAACTTACGCAAAAGAAGAAAGTTATCAAGAATTAGATACAAACCCATTTACAATTCTTTTGTATAAAACATTAGGTTTAAATCATGGGTTAATTCCAGAACAAAGACAAGTTAAATTATTTTGATTATTGTATTAATCATTTTTTTGTTGATTTAATAAAAACATATAAAAAAGAACCTTTCTTTCTATAATTTAACATGAAAAAACGTATCGCAGTAATACATAAGGACAAATGTAACCACGTTGGATGTGGAGATTATCTCTGTGCTAAATTGTGCCCTGTTAACAGGACTAACGAAGAATGCATTAAAAAAGGAGATGATACCACCAATAAGGCAGTGATAGATGAAACTCTTTGCACAGGTTGTGGTATTTGTACTAAAAGGTGTCCTTTTGAAGCAATTGAAGTTATTAATCTTCCAAATAATTTAAACAAAGATCCAATTCATAGATATGGTGAAAATTCTTTCGCACTATTTTCATTACCAACACCTTTATTCGGAAAAGTCACAGGTGTTCTTGGTAAAAACGCAATAGGTAAATCTACTGCATTCAAAATTTTAGCAGGATTGATTAAAGCAAATTTAGGGCAACATGGCGCAGAGATTGAATTTAAAGAAATCATCAAATATTTTAAAGGTACAGAAATGCAAAAATTTCTGGAAAAATTACAAAAAAATGAAATTAATTTATCTTACAAACCACAGCAAGTAGAATTAATTCCTAAACAATTTAATGGCACAGTAAAAGAACTTCTAGAAAAAATTGATCAAAAAAATATGTTTAATGAAGTTGTAGAAAAATTGTCTTTAAAACATTTCCTTGACACAAACATACGTAAAGTTAGTGGTGGAGAGTTGCAAAGAGTAGCAATTGCAGCAGCAGTTTTAAAAGATTCAAATTTAATTTTGTTTGATGAACCAAGTTCATATCTGGACATTAAACAAAGGATCAAAGTTTCTAATTATATCAGATCATTATCTAACGAGAATAATTCAATATTAGTCATTGAACACGATTTGATTATACTCGATTTTATTACTGAATTACTTAACATTATGTATGGAAAAGATTCAGTTTATGGTATTGTATCAGGAATAAAAAACACTAGAGAAGGTATTAACTCATTTCTGGAGGGATTTTTGAAAGAAGAAAATGTTAGATTTAGGTCAAATGCGATTAAATTTGAAGCAAGTCAAGATAAAGTTAAAGGTATCCCAATAGAATTAATTTCTTGGAAAGATATTGAATTAAAGTTAGGCAATTTTGTGTTAAAAAGCCCAGAAGGATACCTTAATAAAAAAGAGATTGTTGGAATTTTAGGAGAAAATGGTACTGGAAAAAGTACTTTCGTAAAAGTTTTAGCAGGTGTCCAGAAATTAAACAAAGGTAAAATTAATTCAGAAATAAAAGTTTCTTACAAACCACAATATTTAGACTTTTCTGATAATAGCATGTTAGTTGCCGAATTTTTACATGAAGCAGTCACAGATTACACTAACCAATTAATCAAACCATTAGATTTAGAAAAGTTGTTTGGGAAAAAAATGTCTCAATTGTCTGGCGGAGAACTACAAAGAACAGTTATTGCACATTGTTTATCTAAAAATGCAGAATTATTTTTGTTAGACGAACCATCTGCTTACCTTGACATTGAACAAAGATTAATTGTATCAAAAGTTATCAAAAGAATCACAGAAGAACGTGAGATCACAATGTTAGTAGTTGATCATGATTTAATGTTTTTAGATTATATTTCTGAAAGATTAATTGTATTTTCTGGAACTCCTGCTAAAGAGGGTATTGTTGAGGGACCTTTCAGTATGGAAGATGGTATGAACAAATTCTTAGCTGATCTAGATATCACTTTACGTAGAGACCATAATTCTAAACGTCCAAGAATTAATAAGCCAGGCAGTGTAAAGGATCGTGAACAGAAAGCTGCAAAAAAGTTATATTATTGTTAAATTTATTTTAAGATTAGTTTTTTATAACTTTCTAAAGTTCAATAATTTCAAATCATAAGGTGAAACTTTATAATTTATTTTCCTTTGAACGCCCATTGCTTCCCCAGCTATCTGCGAAGGAACTTCTTCCTGACCACCCCAGTATTCCACAGTAATGTCTTGAACTAAAAATTCTTGTAAGATATTTGAACGATACATCCCTTTCCAAACACTTCTTGCATTAAGTGTTGCCCTTATTGCACTCCAAGCAGCTTTACCAGTGATAACTCTAACATGCATCATTCTTTGGTCACCAACGTTAGCAAATTGAGAGTATGGAAATGTCATAAACCCAAACCCATAATAAGGAGTTGTACCAACAACTACTGCATTGATAGGATGAATCTTTTTAGCAATATTAATCTTTTCAGTGTCCATAATTCTTTTTATTTTTTCTAAATCTAATCTTTCAACATCATTTCTTGCATGTTCGCCAATTCGATAAGCATCACCAGAATTAAGGTAAATTGAAGCACTAGAAAAAGGATTTTTCTTAATTTCACGAGGTAATGATTTAGTAGCAACTGCACGAAGATATCCTGGTAAACCAGTACTAAAAGTACCTTTAAGATTATTATAATCATTAAGAACCCTAGCATCCCATCCCGAACCAGCAAATGTACTGTAACTAGAATGAATTACCTTATCTTCTTCATCATAATAAGAAACATTAATTAAAGGAAATGATCGATAAGGTAAATCAGAACCACCATACCTTTCAAGTATTTTTTCCAAATCATTGATAGGTTTCCCTGAACCAATTAATTTTGAAGGGGAATTCCCTGTACCTGCTTTAAGTTTAGCAATTATTGGTAATTGAAGATTGTCAACTGGTAAAACTTCTTGCATATGATTAATTGCTTGATACCATGCACCATCACCACCCATAACAATTACTAAATAAGGTTGTTCCTGCATTATTTGATGAGTAGCTTCTCTTGCTTTTTCCAAATTAGCAGTTAAATATAATTCTAGTCTATTTGAATACCTTTTGTTAATTTTCCTTAGAAATGATTTTGTAACACCTTTAGCATTGGCATTAACAATAGTAGGTATTTTTCTTCTTCTAGCAGACATAAATAAGGTTTGAGCGTTTAAATTTATTAAAATTGTTATAATAGAGAATGTATACAAGAAAAAAAATATATACCATAAAGATCACAATTTAAAATATAAGAAAAATAAAAAATCAAATTACAAAAACAGTTCCTTGCATTTCCGGTTCAAATACTGAAAAGTACCGGTACTCACCCTCTTCTGAAAATGTGTACTTCACTGAACCATCAATACCAATCTGTTCATCAAAATCTCCATTTTCAAAAGTGATTGAATGTTCCTGATCATCACTGTTAATCCATTCAATAGTATCCCCTGGAGAAATGTCTACATCAAGAGGATTAAATAAATGATTCTCTAAAGTAACTGTTTTTGTTGTAGGGTTAGTATTGATCACAATTTCTTCATTTTCTTCAACAGAGATTTCATCTCCAGCCACTTCAGTTGTTACACTTTCGTTTTCTTCTAAACAACTACCATCATCACAGCCTACTGAGTCATCAATATTTTCATTTGAACAAGAGATTAATAAGAAAGTAAATATTACAAGTATTGCAATCGAAATTATTTTTTTGTATATCATTTTATAAATTATTATTTTATTGTATCATTGAATTAACTAAGTAAAAGAAAAAAGAAAAAATTAAATTTTTAATTTCTTACCATACTGTCCAATCCAAGGTAATTCTTTTTCTTTTCCTTGTAAGGAATAAACAATCCCCATTATCCAAAAGACCATTGGAATAAAACTTATCAGTAAAGGAATAATCATTAGTACACTACCAACACCCATAGTAACAACCGCAATTACAGTTATGATTGCACTTAAAATTGAGTTCAGAATACTTACGATTACACTAAACAATACCAATACAAGAGATTGCTGGGTATGAAACTTTGCAAACTGGTTCTTTTTCATTTTATCATCTACAAAATACCAGATGATACCTATTATTAGATATGACAATAATGCACAAATTTTGCCATCTTCAACTTCTTTTTTAGTTGCCATTAATTATTTCACCTCTTATTTTAATTATTTATGATAATTTTATCATAAACTTAACTAATCAATTAAGACTATAACCATATAAAAACTAATTCTTTATCATTAATAAGACTTTCCAATCTTCCTGGTAGTATTTCCAAAAGAAATAAAGGCTAACTACCACCATAATTGCACTTAACCACTGCCCTTTTGATAACCCCAAGTATAGTATGTCCCACCTAAAAAAGTCTAAGATCACCCTACCTAACCCATCCCAAAATACAAAATTCCAAAATAGGAATCCTGGTTTGAACTTTTTCCTAAGTTCTGAGAAACTTAAAAACATTAGCCAACCAGTGATTATAAAACGTTTAGTTGCCGCATATAAGGTACTTGGATGACGACAATCAAAATATCCTTGAAATTCTACGCACCAAGGTAAATTAGTTATCCTACCTACAAGCTCGCCATTAATAAAATTTGCAATTCTTCCCATAGCTAAAGCAAACAAAGTTGGTACTGACATCAAATCTGCCATACTTAAAAATTTAATTTTTTTAATTTTACAATAAATCAAACCAGCTGAGATAATTCCAATAAGCCCACCATGGAAGCTCATCCCCCCATTCCAAAATCTAAATATCTCTAAAGGGTCTGATAAATAAGTCATGGGTTGCCAGAAAACCATCATTAACCTAGAACCAACAATAACACCCACTATTAAATAAAATGCAAAATCCCATACTTCTTCTTTGGTTAAGTTAAGTTCGCCCCTTTTACGCCAGTACATCAACCACCAAACTGATAAGAAGAAACCTAATAAGTAAGCTAAACTGTAATATCTAACCTCTAAATTAAGACCAAATAAGTTAAAGGCAACTAAAACTGGATCAAGATTATGTATGAACATACAAGTATTTTATAAGAAAGAGTTTATTTATGTTTTGGTATTTAAGTAATATTTACTAACAAAACTTAAATAAACCAACCAACAATTCTTGAACTATGCCAAGTTTCTGGAGACATGTCAAATCTGTAATTCAACAATCAAAAATTATTATAGAAGTACTTGATGCAAGAAATATTGAAGAAAGTAGAAACAAAGAGATTGAAGATAAAGTTAGATCAGCAGGTAAAAAATTACTGTTCGTAATAAACAAATGTGATTTGGCAGATCCAAAAGAACTTAACAGATATAAAAAAAATCTTAAACCGAGCGTATTTATCTCAAGTAAAAATAAGTTAGGAACAACAATTCTTAAGAAAAAGATATTAGAATTATCTAAAGGCAAAGAAACAGTGGTAGGAGTATTAGGTTACCCAAATGTAGGAAAATCTTCTTTAATTAATGCTTTATCGGGCAGAGGTGCTGCAAAAACATCATCACGTAGCGGATTTACAAGAGGAATACAAAAAATCAGAGTAGATAATAGGATTATGATACTTGATGCACCAGGAGTTTTACCATACAAAGAAAAAGACGAATCTAAACATGCAAAAATTTCTGCATTAGATTATTCACAATTAAAACACCCAGAAGAAACTGCTTTATTGTTCATTGAAGACAATAAAGAAATGATCAGAACACATTATAATTTAGAATCTGAAGATGGAGATGCAATGTTAGAAGAATTAGCATTCAAACTTAAACGCCTCTTGAAAGGTAATAAACCAGATTTAGAATCTACTTCACGGGCATTGCTTAAAGACTGGCAAAGTGGTAAGATTAAAAGACAAGTGAATTAATGATTCATTAAAAATCATCTTTTTTTGTCACATTCAACATATTCCTTATCAAACAAATTAACAATTCTTTCAGAAGTTTTCTTACCAACACCTTTAATCTTAACTAAATTTTCTTCATTACAATTAACAAGTTTCTTTACCGAACCCAATTCTTTCAATAATAACCTAGCCATACCTAACCCCACCCCAGGCAATGCAGAGATTAAATATTCTTGTTGTTCTTTCATTGACAAAGGTTTAGAAGTATGCATAGAAAACTCTTTACTATCTGGTTGCTGTTCACGTTTGGCCATGATAATTAACATAGCAATAGTATCTTCAGGATCCCTAGTGTAAATAATAGGGATATTATAACCTAACACAATAGAAGCAATTGCCCCACGAATAGCATTAGCGTGAATATTTCTTACCGCATAAATATCTTCTTCACCTTCAACAATTACAATAGATTTTTCAAAATTTTCTTTCAATTTTTTAACTTGTTCTAATAACCTACCATCAATTAAAGAGTTTACAAAGTCAGGAACTTTTTTTAGTTCAACTGCAACTTTACCAGAAATTAAATAATCTGCAATTTGTAATTGTTCTAATTTAACATTGACACCTTCAGAGATAAATCCTTTAACAATCTTATTATCTTTCTCACGATGATCTGCTAAGATTAAAATATTATTTTTATCATTTGTTTGTTTATTTTCAAACTCGGATAAAGTTTTATTATTAGGATCAACTTTAACATTATTTTTTTTATCAACAAAAGGATTGATTTTACCATTAAGTTCATTAATAGTTTGAAATTGTTCATCCAAATTTTTATTAATATTTTTAGCGCCAACTTTCAAACTGTTCAAAACTTTATACATTCCTTTTTCTTTGTGATGTGATGCCCAACGATATGCTTCATCCCTAGTATTTTTCATAAACATCACTGAAACTTGACCTTTCTCCAACCTACCGGTTCTTCCTCTTCTTTGAATATTTCTAATTGCACTAGCGGTTGCCTCATAGAAAATTACTTTGTGAACTTTTGGAATGTCTAACCCTTCTTCTGCTACCGAAGTTGAAACAAGAACATTAAATTCTTCATTTCTGAATTGGTCTAACATTTCTTTCTGTTTTTTTTGTGTAAGACCAAGACCGTTCTTTTTTGCTTGACCCACAAAAATTTCATGTTTAATTGCTAACTCACCTAAATGTCGAGAAATTTCTTGTGCACTGTCACGATAATTTGTAAACACAATAATTTTAGATTTTTGATCTTTATTTAACTCTTCATTGATAAGTTCTGTCAGTTTAGTTAATTTCGGATATCCAATGTTCCTATTGTTCAAACTTTCAGTAAGAATCATTGCAGTTCTGAAATTATGGTCAATAGCCAAATTTTTTACTGCTTTAGTTTTAGTAGTTTTTGATTCTTCCCACAATTTCTGTAAGTAAGTATGTAATGGTTTAATGCCTTGACATTCCAAAAGTTCCAAAGCATGTTCAACTTTCAAAACTTCAGCTACCAAAGATAACGATTTTAACACTTCAAAATTTTGACCTTCTTGAGAAAGTTTACTTTGTAAAAATCTTTGCAGTTTTAGAACTTGAGTTTTGTTAATGTTTATAGTAGTAATATAACCAAAACTTTTGATTAAATTTAATTTTCGTTCTGCACAAGATTTCAGTTCTTTATGTGTTCGTTTAAAATCTTCTGGAAATTCAAGACCGATCCAATCAACTTCAGTTTTTTTCACATAAGGTTTAACATCATAATCCGCATTAGTTCTCACTTCAACTTTTTTAATGAAAAGATTTTTACAAATTTCTTGAATCTTGTCTAATGTTGCCCCAGGTGAAGCTGTTAAAGCCAAAATTTTAGGATGTAATGATCGTTGTTGGTATTGTTCAGCTAACCAAACATAACTGTAATCTTTAGTAGCGTGATGACATTCATCAAAAACTAAAGCACTTACTTCTTCAAAACTGATTCTTCGATTGATTAAATCATTTTCTAGACCTTGAGGAGTAGAGATGATAATTTTTGCAGTTTTCCATAACTCTTGTCTTTTAGTTGGTGTGACTGAACCAGTAAAAAGTACAACTTGGCTTTCTTCTATTTCTAAATGTTTTCTGAACGTGTCAACATGCTGTTCACATAAAGGTTTAGTTGGTGCTAACATTAAAATTTTAGAATCAGGAAATTTGTGAAGTCTTTGTATTGCTAACAAGAAAGCTAACGCAGTTTTACCCAACCCAGTAGGTAGAACTACTAAAGTGTTATGTTTTACAGCTGTGCCTAAAATGGTTTGCTGATACAATCTAGGCTCGAAATTTTTTAACATTGATTATACACCAGACATATGATATCATTCTCAGAGTGAAATTAGTTTAAATACTTTATGTGGACTTGACCAGTGGGTAAGTAGGTTAAGAAAATTATGATTTAAAAATTAATCTTAAGAAAGGTTAAAAACAAAAAAAAATAAAAGAAAAAGAAATAATTAACTTTCTTCAGCCACCTCGTTCTTACGCATATACACAAATCCCCCGGCCACAGTCATCAGTAACAATGCAATTGCATAATCACTAAACTCGGGTACTTCTTCACCACCTTCAGCTGCAGTTATGGTTACTGTATCTGTTGCATTAAGAAGATCAAAACCAGTTGCAGTACAATTAACTTCCCAATCATAATTCCCTGCAGCACCAAACGAAGTAGTGGTATAATTCCACCTGCCATCTCCAGTCGAGTTAAAAGTCATCACAGTGTTACTCACACTAATCTGAGAACTGGAAATATTACAAGACGCATTATTAGCACCAGGAGTTAAAGTACTGTTATCCAATGTTTTGGTATAATTTGCGTAAAAGTTAATTGAATCACCTGGATTTTTCGTTACAGAATCAGTATCATCAGTAATGTTCATCTGAGAATTAACACCTGTTGTATACACCGAAAACCCTGCCGAAATTGGCATAGTAAGAGTTATGGTATCTACCCCAGCTACTGCAAGAGTAGTTAATGAAGAATCCACAGTAACGCAATCCCCTGTTAAAACACCAGCATCCGAACATTTCTGAACTTTATTATCAGCAACTACTTGCTCAGGAGTTTGACCTAACGAACTCACATTAATAGTTAATGTAATGTTTGCATTAGAGTCAGGTGTTGCACTCTGAGAAAAATCAGACCAAAAACTACTGTTAAACCCAACAAAAGGTTTCTTGATAAACGCTTCATCTGATTCAAAACCCATATAAGCAGTATTTGCATCAAATTGTCCACCACCAATCAAATTCAAGTTACTAACTGAAACACTACCAGATTTCCCAGGAGGAGGGGGAATATACATTGTTACATCTTGCATCATACCCTTCTGCATGGAACTCCCACCAATGTCTTCAAAACCGGCTCCAAGACCATAATCAAACATCATTTGAAATTCTGAATTTTCATAATCATCAAATCCAAAATCCCAATTATAATCACTATCTACACTAGTAGTCGTAGCATTTTTACATTTGGAAGTTACAGTATTTCCTGCTTGATCCCAAAAAGTAATTTTATACCCATGAGTTGTGTTTGGTGAAAGGTCAGAACCTAATGAATCACTATAACCATCAAAAGGAATCCCCCTAAATAACATATAATTATCCCAATCTGAAAAAGGGTCATCCCAAGGTTCAATAACATTATCAGCAGTACCTGAACAGGTAGGATCACTATCCCAAAAAGTAGCATTAATTCCCACTGGTTTACTAAACATAATATCTACAAAAAATCCAGTTGACCAAGGGTCAATATTAATATTCTTGATACTAGGAGTGGTATTGTCTGAACCCATTATCAGTGCATACTCATCAATACAGTTAAAATCAGAATAACAATCGGGATCTTCACAATCAGATTTAGTATCTTGGTCATTATCTTTCCCATCATAACAACTAAATTCCATTTCAACGTACCCACCAGCAGTGTTCCAAGTAGAATCACAAAATTCAATGTTTTCTTTACAAGGGAAAAAGTCATAACCATCACCGATTGATTTTCCAAATTCATTATGAGTTATTCCACCAGCAGGATCCCAAAATGCTGCTTGATGATCCGCATTAAAATCTTCTACACAGAATGATTCATCCATCCAACTATCGTACCACCAGTCACAATTTTTATTACTTTGAGAACAAGACACATTTGTTTCACAAGCCCAACAAGCTTCACTACAAGAGATACTATTATCCCAGTCAGGATCACACCAACCTTCAGAACTAGAACCAGCCATAGCATTCCACATACAATTTGCTGCTTCACAAGTAGATTGGTCACCACCATTCCAAGAGTCATATTGGAAACAACCTTCTTCCATACCACCACCATTACAATCTACTGGACAAAATGATTCTTCACCACCAGTACAGATCCCATCACCACACCAGTTCGATTCCCACCAGGTTGCCATACAATCATCACAATTACCTTCAAATTCACCTAAATCAGGTTGACACCAAGTATTACCACATTCAGGAACCATACTACAATCTGCTGGACAATCATTCGCATTTTCACCCTTGCTTGCTTCACATAAAAAATTCCCACAAGTAGCACTATCTCCTGCGCCAGTAGTAAATTGAATGTTATCTAAAGTCACACCAATTCCAAATAATTGAAACCCTACTCCACCAGCACCACCAACATTATTTTCTGTACCAGTTAAAACATAATCAGCACCATCAACTGTTGCAGTACAAGTAAAAGTATCGGTACCGTCCCATTCTTGAGTTAAAGTAACAGTTTTTCCAGCACAATAAAATTCACTGGGAGCGCCATTGTCTGCACCATCATTATAAAACCCACTCAACGTACAATAACCATCACCTTGGAATGAACTAGCACCAATGTTACAACCATTACTTCCACCATCAAAAGTATCATAAGCAAAATCCAACGCACCACTTGCACCGTTCCAAGCACCCCAATCAGAAACAAATAACTCACCAATTAAAGTGTTAGTTTCAGTAGTACCTATTGGATTATTTGTTATAATCCAGTCACCATTGCCAGGATTTAACACACCACCAGCTACATCCACTACACCATTATATGTCCATTCTTCAAAAGTGTTATCATTAAACTCTTCAAGAGCTGTTTCAGTCTGGTAACCACCACCTTCTTCTTCACAAGTTCCCTGATTACAGACATAACCTGCCCCAAAGTTAGAGTTTGCTTGACATTCACCATCATTTTGACAAGACCCACATAAACCATATTGCGTACAGTCTGCCCAATTTGGATTAGTACATTCATTGATGTTTGCACAACTGCCACCAGCACTAGCACAGGTACCTACATTACAAGTTAAACCCTGGGTACCACAATCACCATTTAATTCACATTGAACACAAGCCCCCGGATCCCCACGGCAAAGAGGAGTTGCACCAGAACAGTCATTGTCACCTACACAACCACCACCTTGGCCACCAAGATCAACCATGTTATATAACTTAAACCCAGTTAAGTCCCAATCGATTGGATCACCAGGATTGCCGTTTTCGATAATTTTCATGTAAAGTTTACCATCGTTAATCTGAGAAGCAGTCTTTTGAATAACAGCCGAAGTTGCAGAAGGTCGACATTGGATTGTACCATCTGATTTAACAGTCATCATTAATTCCCCCATAATACCTTCTAACGCAGGAGCATGACCAGCACAAACTTGACCCTCAGCGTCATATACACAATAATCATTACTAAAAACCCTACAACCAAAACCGTTTGGTCCTTCTTGACCAATTTCTAAATAACTGTTACCTTGGTTATTAAAATGAGTTAAATTTAGTGACTTTTCACAACCACCAGCAAGGTTATTTTTAGTCCTATAAATATAGCTAGTACTACCATTATTAGTTCCGATTACTGACAATTCACTATCAAAACTTCCAGCAAGACCAGTTTCAAATTCTTCCCAGACACCACCATCTTGAGTACCTAAATTATCATTGAAATTTTCCATACAACCAGGAGCACCACCTTGACCACCTAATTCTTGAAATGAATTCAAAAAGTTAAGATTGTCAATACTCCAACCATGATTATCACCATTAGCACCACCAAAAAAAGCGATCTCCAAAGGACCAGGAATCAGAGAATTGACTGCCTGATGCATTGTCACATCACCATCATTAATTTGAGCATATAACCTTTTATTAGCTGCATCATAAGTCATTTTTACAATACCAGAAGCAGGAGTAGCACCGTTAACATTAGTACACTCATTATCCCCACAAACAGAGAAAACGCTTGCATCAACAAGAGTCACATAAAAACCTGTACCTGATGCAGCACCATGCCCTACCTTTAATTCACCAGTATTTACAGACCGAACATAAGTAAAATTAGTGTACCAACCACTATTTTGAATTTCATCAGTAGTTCTAATCCCAGTATAATATTCATCACCACTTTGTGTTCCTTGAATATTTATTTGATCATTCTGAGAGAGAGTAATACCACTACCACCACCACCAGCAAATGAATTCCACCTTGCATTAATAACAGTACCATCAAATGCATCATAAAGATTATTTTGTGGAGTAGCACCACCTGGAGCAATACAAGAATTATCTATACAAGTTTCTTCACCAGTACACCCAGCATTATCTACACAATCAACACAAACACCATTACTAACTTTACAACTATTCAAACCGCCTGCCACACCACCACATTGTGAACTAATCTCAGTACAAGGCACACAAACACCATCAATGTTACATTTACCTGCATTTGCATCAGTACAATGATTATCAAAGATACAACTAATAGTTCTTGCACTTAGACTATCTAATTTAAAATTAACAGCACCAGCAGCATTAGATTCCAAAATAACACCCAACTTATGGGCCCCAACTCCACCTACTGAAGGATAGCCTTGACCAAATCCAGTAGGGGGGTTTACACCATCATTAATGTTACAAGTCATCCCAGTTTCTGAACTCCAAGTTCCAGTAATTGTCGCAGTGCCTGTAATTTGATTTTCTAAAGGAGCACCAGTTACACCATCAACAGAATATGCATACAAAGAGTTAGCATCCCCTGAACATCCAACACGTAATGAACCCGCTTCAATAAAACCAACGTAATAATCAGAGTTATTATTACTAGAGGTAAAGTCAACTTCTGCTACAAACCTAAGGTCATTTCCTGTAAGGCTAGCCACGGGCAAGTCCGTAATCATACTGGACTGTGCTCCTGATTGATTCGCATCACCATTAAATAAAACTTTACCATTTACCCTTACTGGATTAGTCATACCATTACTTGCAAAAACCGAATAAACTCCTGCATTCACATCACCATCACCATCACAAGTATCACTAAATGGGTCAGTTAAAGTTGAAGGAGCAACATCTTCCACACAAGTACCAGCATTACAAATTGGAAATTGTGAAGTAATGCAATCAATATCATTGCCACAAGGGTGATCAGGCAAAATAGTGATGTTTAAGTTATCAAGAGATTTATTAAAATATACTCCTTCTGCAGCAAATCCATAAACATCAAAAGTACCGAGAGGAAAACTCCCGTTAGTTATAGGAATTGAAACTGTCTGACCATCAAAACTACAACTATACACTTTTATAAAAGGATTATAATAACCACTAAGTTTACCAAAATTGGTACTTACAGATGTCATATCAGATTCTCCGTTCTGTTGATTTACTGATAAGATATTATCGTTAAATTGATCAGTAGTTATACTACAATCAATGTTATGTCCAGTACCAGTATTCCTACCTACCCAGAACGTAACACCATTAACAGCACCAACATCACCTATATGGTCAGTAATATCAACACTAAATTCTGAATTTTGATCAGGTAGTATTTTTGTAGTAGCTAGAACAGCCATATGGTTTATAGCGCTGGAATTACCTTCTATTAGATATTTACCGTTTACTACAGTACCAGTAGCCCAACCACCACCTTGATTAAAAACAAAGTCAGGACCAAGTTCTGAATTAAAAGAGTTAAAGATAGTTCCAGTTATTGGGATACAATCTTCAGGACAAGTTGTTGGATTTTCATCATTAACTGTACACATACCATCCGGTGAGCCGCCCGCACAACTACTTTCTCCACCACCAACAACATAAGCAAATATCCAATTGTCAAAAACAACCGAATCAACAACATCACCATTAGCAAGATTGCCAACACTAATATAGTGAGGAGCATTAGAACCATCGCCAATCACACGATCTAATGTTGATTGTCCAACAGTACAAATTAAACTATTTGAACTGGAAGTAAAACCAATTTCTAAAGTACTCGAACAAGCAACCGCAGGAATTTCTTGACCGCCATTAACTAAACTACAATCACCTTGATCATCCTGTTTAATTTGACATTCATTTCCAGCAAAACCAATATTTGCAGTTATAAATCCCCCAGGTAAAGGTGTTGAAGAAACCGAGTAGTCAATGGACCCAGCCCAATCTAGATTATTATCCATTAGATTATTTGAAGTGATAGCTGGAGCATTAATGCCTGTTGCAGTTCCACTCATATTGATAAAATCATTTTGAACTATATTAATCCCGCCACTATCGTCGGAAAAAAATATAGGGTTAAGACTTGTACCAGTAAACTCATAATTGAAATCAGTTAAGGTAGCAGGACCACCGCTACAATCATAAGGACAGTTTTCAGAAGTTTCTGCCCCTGCACAAACATCATTACCACACTCAGGGATTCCACCACAATCAGCTACACAGTTACTAGATGTTTCTCCAGGACCAACCTCACATACACCATTAGGAGTTCCAGCACTAGTACACCCAGCATTATCACCGCCACCGCCAGAAATACAAGTACCAGCATCACAAGTAGGTTTACCATCAATATGAGTACAATCACCATCATTACCACATTGTTCACAATAACCACTCCCAACATTACAATCTGCAAATCTGGACGAAGGACAATCATTATCATCAGCACAAGAAATTTCTTCAAAAGTAGTGTAATTTAAATTATCAAATGAAATATCCATCGGAGTATCAGTTAATCCGTCAACCCATAATGTCAAATAACTTGTTGGCAATGCATTTACAGAGATTGTAGCTTCTTGGCCATCAGCGCCACAAGTAAAATGTTTTGTCACTGAATTATAATCAGCAATTAATGTAACATTAGTAGTTGATATATCAACAGCACTATTTTCACCACCATTTTCATTAACTAATATTTGAGCTTGACCTTGATCAGTCATACTAATACCACAATTAAGAGTATTACCAGTATTCATACCAAATACTATTTTTGCTGCATAAAAACCAGGACCAAGTAAAGATTCAAAACCAGTATTATCAACAACATCAACACTAACTCTTGAAGGCACAGAAGCTGTCAAGTTATATTTAGTGTAAGTAGCCATGAAATGATTAGAGGCTGTAGAAACACCGATCATCCTAATTTGATTATTTTCTTCAGTAACAACACCATAACCATTATTATAACCAAAAAAAGAATGATCAGGAACATTATCGTTAAAATTATTAAAGAAAGGACCTAATACTGAACAATCTTCTGAACAAGATACAAAATCTTCACCAGCACCAGGACTACAACCACCATCAGGAGAACCGCCAGCACAATTACTAGCACCAGCAGTGTTAAATTCAAAATTATCATAAACATTGTCAGCAACACAATCAATGGAACCAGAAGTAATTAAATGAAAATTACCTTCTGCGGGATTAGATTCTGGACCAGTTAAGGTTATCTCAGGACCTTCTGAGTCATATTCACAAGCAATTGAGTTTACTGCACTGTTACAAAGATCTGAATTAACAGAATAAGTACAAGAAAATTCTTCTGCAACACTGTCCCATTCTGCCACTAGAGATAGTAGGATTGAACTGAGAGATAGTTATTTGAGAATTCCAATTTTGTAGATAATCAGGATTATCGTTAGTTATAAGTGAAGAAATCGCTCCTGAATTTGCAATCCCACTAACAGTAAAAGTATCAGTGTGTGTTCCACTCCAACCACCCTGATCATCAATTAAAAAAATATTTGGATCGATAGATGAAGAAAAATCCCAATTGAAAGAGCTTAAGCTTGAACCAGGTTCTTCGCCACCACCAGGAGCAGCATCACTATCATATTCCCATCTGCCCACTATTACATCAACAGTTTCATCTGCTGAATCTACAGAAACTCCAAAACTGATATCTAAAAAGCCAGGATCATTTTGAGGTAAAATGACCATATGGTCAGGTTCATCATTGGGATCTAAATCTATTGCACACACACCTAAATTTTCAGTAAAATCATAAACAAACATTAAGTAAAAAGGATTACCAGGAGTTATGGTAAAAGAAGATTCTGAAGTCACATTTTTATAAGCTAAATGATAATTCCCACCCCCTTCGTGAACAATATTACAAGAAGAATCAGAAGGGCCAACCCAAAAAATATCAGGGGGGGTGACAATCACAGAACTGATAATAGTTACAAAACTGTCAGAAGAATCAGGAGATTCAGTAGTAACAACACTTGATTCCGCAGAACCAGTAGAAGTCCCATTAAAGTGATAATAATTCATGTCTCCATTCACTATTGAACCAGGAATACCCCCAATTGAAGATTCTTCGAAAGATTCCACAGGTAAAGCTTCTGCAAATTGGACATCAAAACTTGTCGCAATTATTGGAGGATTATCACCCATGATTCCAAAAAAAGAACTTGCAGTGTTTAGAATACTACTAAAAAAACCAGTTGATTCACTTGTTGCTAAAGAGGTTGTAGAAGAAGATTGTTCACTTTCTTGAATTGTGGCAGTTGAACTATCAATTGAACTTTCTTCAGACGAAAACATACCTAGAAGATTACTGAAAAAACCACCCGAACTTTGCGTCACCTCATCTGAATTATCAGCATGAGTTGATACTGCCCCTGTAAGCATATCAGAATCTTCCCCTGAAAAACTAAATAATGCTAAAACCATAACTGCAAGAACTAAAGGTAGCACGTATGCTACTGCTAATTTTTTCTTTACCACCTATCTACACCTCTTAATGTATTGTAATTTAATTAGGAATATAATTTATTACCCTCAAATCATTTAACTTAGGAAGTTTAATGGATTTATAAATATTACCTTAGATAAAAGTATGAATAAAACTATAAAAAGAATTAATTTAACTCAAAAAAAAAAAGATTAATTAGTTAAATGTAATCTCATTTTGAGTTTATTTGAGTATTTTATTTGGTGGAAACGCCCAAAACACACCACCAGGCAAATAAAGCAAAAACATTAGATTTAACTTTAAGGATAATTGAGGTGTTTTTTAAGAAAAACTTATAAATGCAAAAGTAATGTTTTTAATTAATAATTTGAATTTAAAAGTTTTAACAAAAAAAAGAGGTGTGGTAAAACATGAGTCAAAATAAAAAAAATATTGCGGCTTTATTAGCAGTTGCGTTAATGGTTTCGTTTAGTAGTACACTAATAATTATAGGAGATGTTTCTGATTTAAATTTGAGCATCAAAGATATGTTAACTGGTGCAGTAACATCACAAGCTAATGGCACAGGTACTGCAGAATTGGAAATTTTAGCTAACGTAGGTTTAAATGTTGATGATGCTGCAATTAATTTAGGTAGTGGTTATGTAAATGGCAGTAATTCTTCGGCAATAGTAGATAGTATGAATTTTTTTAACAGTGCTAGTACTTGGTTAAATAGTACGGGCCAAAGTGTTTCAGGCCTAGCAGATTACCATTTAGTAAACAATACTGGTTCAACACCAATTAATATCACTGTTCAAATGAATTCACATGTAGATGCAGAAGATTGGTTATGTGGTGCAAGTGGCGCAACCTGTCCTGGAGATAATGCTGATGTGAGAGTAAGAATCCAAAATGCAGGTACTTCTTGTTTAGATATTCAAGCAGGAACTTATGAAGCTAATGTTTTTGTGACTAATGTTAATAAGAATACTGTATTGTTATGTGGCAATATGAAACCAATAGATGGGCAAGATACATTTGAAGTATATTACAAAGTAGAAATCCCACAGGAAGCCCCGACTGGAAGTAAAGAAGCTTCATTCTTATACACTGCAGAAGCACAATAGAGGCAAAAAATGAAATATAAAAACTTTTTTTTTATTTTAATATTTATTACATTGGGCGCTGTCCCAAAAGGAATAGATTAGTATACTGGTAAGTTATAACTTTAGGTTATGACACAAAAAACCATAACAAACCAGTATAATACTAGATTACATTCAGAGATTATTAAACTTTGCAATTCTT
>Ga0209774_1000094_pt1 | contig 95526 bp, 84 predicted proteins | sample SaaInlV_150m_DNA_2_FD_184648 | JGI IMG/M metagenome (GOLD analysis project Ga0209774, IMG submission 184648) | Marine microbial communities from expanding oxygen minimum zones in the Saanich Inlet - SI037_S2LV_150m_DNA (SPAdes) (version 2) | ecosystem: Environmental > Aquatic > Marine >... | reverse complement strand
ACTCTCCCTCCATCCTTTGCGGCTGCTCGCATTGTGACCAAACTTTTACTATTCTCACCTTCTAGTGTTACTTTGTCAATAATTGAGATTATATCTTTTTCGCTTTTTCCAAAAACCTTACTGCTGATTTCGCTTTTTGCATTTTTTGCTAAAATAACCTCCACTTCAATCCCTACTTGCCCAACAGAACCCTTTGAAAGCACAAAATCACTCAAAAACACCCCACCTTCATCTATATTAACTTTCAGTTTTGGCATCACTAAAATCCCAGAAACTTTTCCATGATAATGATGTTCTTTGTAGATTAGTTTTGCATTTTTTCCAATTTCATATCCCGCCTTCATCTTATGGGAGGATTTGCTAGCATTTGGGAAGCTGCAATGCGCTAGAATTTCCACCTCAGCGCCCTCCTCTAAGGTCAGCTTAGTTTCTATCATTTGATTTTCATTCGTTCCCTTGAGCCCAAAACAGAAAAAGAGTGGTTCTTTAATTTTCACACCTTTTCCAACTACAATCTCAGCCACAACACCGTTATTGGTCTCCCTGGTGACAGCAACAACTCCTTTCGGCATTTGCTCTGAAATAATGCTATTTTTTTCTACATGAAAATGGCCCTTATTATTAAGTGCGTGCTCGATTCCACAAATTTTTGCAGTTTTTACAAATTCACTTGGAAGCTTAGTCATAACTGAAATTTTTAAATTAGCTTTTTAAACCTTCCCCTGTCATCGCGCTGATCATCTTATTCTTGAAAGCCAAGCAACGATCTTGTTGCCCTTCTCTTGCACAATATTTTCTCATCACTTTTCGAAACGGCCCCGTTGCTATCACCTTACCTTCGGAAATTAATGTTGCACCACTAGCAATCAATCCCGCTTCTTCTCTATGAGTGATAAGAAGGATTGCACATCCAAGCTCCTCCTTGATTCTTAACATTAAGTCATAAAGCTCGTTATACACAATAATATCTAGTGAAGCATCTGGTTCATCTAAAATCATCAACTTTGGCTTCATCATCATCACTGATGCAAGTTCAATCCTCTTACGTTCCCCACCAGACAATTTATTATCCAGTTTTCGATCAATAAAGTCTTCTGCCTTTAGTCCAACAATTTCTAGATACTTTTTTAACTGAGAAATAGTTGCATCTTTCTTCCCAGCACGCAAAAAATCACCCACTGTTAGTCCTTCGAAGCGTGCAGGTTCTTGAAAGGCAATTGTGATCCCCTTTCTCGCTCTTTCGTGGGGTTTCAGTTTTGTAATATCTTTCCCTTCAAAGATGATTTTGCCACCCACTTGTTGATATTTCTCCAACCCCATGATTGAATATGCGACGGTTGTTTTTCCACTTCCATTTTTTCCTAAAATACAATGGATTTCATTTTTATCAACTTTAAAATTCACTTTTTCAAGCAACATTCTTCCGTCTTCCTTAGATTTTATTGAAAAATTCTTAACTTCAAGCATTAGTCTTTTTTAGCTTTTAAAGCTGTTTGTTAACTTCTTTTAGAATATCATTTGTTTAACTTAAAATCAATAAAAAACTCTTTTGAAAGAGTTTTTTATATTCAAATCTTTTATAGCAATTTATCGAAGCCCCATCTTGCTTTTGACTGCTGCTGCTTGTCCCTTGTCAATCTGCCCATTTTTTACCATTTCATCAACTTGTTGGATAATCTTCTCTTTGTGCTTTGCAATTTCTTGTGGGTTCATAGCTTGTCTGAGCATTTCTTCTTGTTTTTTTGGTGACATTTTCTGAAACATTTTCAAACCAATCTTCTCTTTCATTGAGAGTTGAGATGTATCAACATTAGCCATTGCATCAGAAATATTTGTTGGCTGTCCTTTTGGAGACTTTTTTTCTTCCGTTACTTCAGCATCTTCGTCTTTTTTCTTTTTGAAAAAATTTGTAATTCCCATTTTTTTTATTTAAAGCTAGTTAAACTATTTTATCGATCTTCAGCCTTTGAAATTTTATCATTTTCAGAATCTTTTGCAAGCAAAAAACGTTAGAGTTCCTTGAGATATCTCCTCATTGCGATAAGCGAACTCATCACTCCCAACAAAACACCAAAGGCGAATTGTGCTGGAATGATTATGAAAATGTTTTTCACAAAGTATACTGACAAAAATTCTTTCAAGAATTTTGTGTTTGAGAAGGCAAAAACCGAACTAGTTGCATCTCCGTTTGTGATGAACTTTAAATATGCAAAAGACAGTGGCACTGCAATAAGAGCAGCTGCAATTCCATAGAAAATACCCTCCCAGACAAAAGGAAGTCTCACATAATTATTTGATGCACCAACAAGTTTCATAATTTCAATTTCTTGCTTGTGTGAATACATAGTTATTCTAATGCTATTAAAAGTGACTAGAATCGCAACAAGAGAAAGGGTGAATGCCAGTGTTAATGAAAATTTTCTTGTAGTCTCAATCTCACTAGTCAATCCATCAATAATAGCCCTGTATTTATGATAATTTATCTCCTCAACATATTTTGAAAAGCCACCACTTTCGATTTTTTTAACAACATTTTCATATTGACTTGGGTTGTGAGTTCTAACAATCAATGTGTCATATAGAAAGTTTTCTCCTAAAGTTTCAATCCCACTTTGGATAGTGCTGCCACTTTGAGTAAAACTTTTGAACTCCTTCAAGGCTTCATCTTTATCAACCAATTCAACTGACAATACTTCATCATATGACTGAATGTCTCTTTGAAATTCATTGACTTGTGAGAGTGATGTTTTTGGGTTGATTTCAACTGAAATATTCACACGATTTTGAACATCCTTTAGACGCAAATCATTCGCTCCAATGATGGCAAGTTGCAGGTTAACAACAAAAAGTGTGATCACCATCACACTAACTGTGGCAACTGAAAGCCAGCCATTTCGAGTGAAATTTTTTGCACCAGCTCTGAATGTTCTTTTTAATTTAATCCACATTTGTTTTTATTTAAAGTTCATATTTTCCTTTTTTCTTATCGCTGACGATTCTTCCATCTTCCATCACCACAACTCTTTTGGAAATTTTGTCCACAATGCCTTTGTCGTGAGTTGCCAATAGCACTGTTGTCCCAAACTCGTTGATCTTCAAAAGCAATTGAACAATTTCCCAAGTTGAAACAGGGTCAAGATTTCCAGTTGGCTCATCCGCAATAATAACTTTGGGTTTATTCACTAACGCTCTTGCTAATGCAACTCTTTGTTGCTCACCACCAGAAACCTCCCTTGGATAATTTTCCATTTTATCACCTAAACCAACAATATCTAGAATTTTTGGTGCCACTTCATTGATTTCTGTGTCACTTCTGCCTGCAACTTCAAGTGCAAATGAAACATTTTCAAAAAGAGTTTTTTTAGGCAACAGTTTATAGTCCTGAAAGACTGTTCCAATTTTTCTCCTGAGCTCTGGAAGTTCCCTTCCTCGTAGATCTAAAAGATTTATTTTGTCAAAAGAAACTACCCCCGTTGTTGGCTTCTCCTCTGTGTACAGCAATTTAAGCAAGGTTGATTTTCCCGCTCCGGAATGACCCACAACAGAAACAAATTCACCTGGCTTTACAAATAAATTAATATTCTCAAGTGCAGGAGAACTTCCGGGGTATACCTTTGAAATATTCTCAAAACTTATCATTTTTGTTTTTTAATCTATTATTTTAAAAAGTTTATTTCGCTTGTTTTTTTAGGAATTTTTCGATAAACAGATTAAGATCACCGTCTAAAACTGCATCGACATTTGCTGTTTGCTCTCCCGTTCTATGATCTTTCACCATTTTATATGGATGCAGAACATAGGAACGGATCTGACTTCCCCATTGCGCGGAGATATGCTGTCCTTTCAATTTTCTTTCTTTTTCAATTCTTTCTCGTTCCTTTCTTTGAATTAGTTTCGATTTCAAAATTGCTAATGCTTTTTCCTTGTTCTGCAATTGCGATCTCTCATTTTGACAACTAACAACTGTTTTTGTTGGAAGATGTGTCACTCTCACAGCTGAATCAGTGGTGTTCACTGATTGACCTCCAGCCCCTGAAGCACGAAAAGTATCAATCTTGAGTTCACTTGGATTAATTTCAAATTCTTTATTATCTTCAATAAGAGGAATTGCTTCGATCAATGCAAATGATGTTTGACGGAGATTGTCTGAGTTAAATGGTGATAAGCGAACAAGTCGATGCACACCAGCTTCTGCAGCAAAATTTCCATATGCAAACTTTCCATTGACCTCAAACATCACGCTTTTTATTCCTGCTTCTGAACCCTTGGTCTCCTGAAGAATCCTAGCTTGATATTCCTTTTTCTCACAAAATCGCAGAAACATTCGCAGTAGCATCTCAGCCCAATCCTGCGCATCATCTCCGCCGGCTCCAGCATGAATTGAAACAATTGCATCCTTCCTGTCATATCTCCCCGTATACAAAGTTTCCGTCTCTACAGACCCAAATTCTTTGGATATTTGTTCATATTGCTTTTTTGCAACACTCAGATCATCCTTGTTGTCCTTGTCGATAATTTCTAGATATTCCAATAGATTCTCACCTTCATTTTGAATTTTCTCCCATCTTGCCTGCTCCTCTTTCAATCCTTCAATTTTTTTCATCACTGCTGCTGCCGAAACTGAATCACTCCAAAACTCCTCTTTCTCGGACTCCTTTTGCAGTTCATTTAATTCTTTTTTTTGTTTTTCTAAGTCAAAGACAGTCGTCCATTTGGACGATTTTATTTTTCAAATCTTTCGCTTTTTTCTTGAGTTCTTCTATTGTCATACACTGCTATTATATATTAGATTATTGAAAAAATCAAAGCATAAGTATACAATGATGCTAGTGACTTTTTTATAAAATTATATGCCGACCTAGCTCATCTGGTAGAGCAGCACACTCGTAACGTGCAGGTAGTGGGTTCGAGTCCCACGGTCGGCTCATGAAAGTTGGTACATACCTCACGAAGAGCATAGCTAAAGAAGTTATTATACTAATTCGAAAAAATGGAAAAAATTTCAACACTCAGTCGCTTGGCCTTTAGGGTTAAATATCCAAAACTGATTCTTTTTGGCTTTTCTATTTTTCTTGGAATCTTGATCTATACTGATGAAAACAATTTCCATTTTCATTTACTGATTCAAAAACTTGGTTTTGTAGCAATATTTTTGGCTGGTGCATTTTTTTCCCATGGATTAACGCTTGGACCTGCGGTTGCAACACTGCTTTTGATTGGGAAAACAGAACCAATCTTCATGACTGGAGTCATTGCAATCATTGGATCAACTGTGGGAAATTTTCTCATTTTTCAATATCTACGAGTTTCATATACTGAGGAAATTGACCATGCATCGCAAACAAAGCTTTTTCTCTGGATTGTGAGACAATTGGACAGGTTCACTCCTAGGTTTATCAGAAAATACGTCTTGCCTGTTTTTGCTGGAGTGGCCTCAGCGCTACCTTTTCCAGATGAACTTGCAATGGCGCTAGTGCATGCCTCAAAAGAATTTTCTTTCATAACATTCTCCATTGTTTCATTTATTTTCAATTTCTTCGGAATTTTTATTATTCTCTTAATAGGAAGACTCTTATAGCAAATCAGGTTGTCTTTTTAAAACAGAGGACTCTATAGGGTCCTCTATAGAGTCCTCTATTTTTTTCATAAATTATTCCAAATAAAATAGTCTAAAGCAAAATTTCTGCTTTGGACTATTTCGACAACTTTCTTGTCTTATTTAGGTTGACTTTTTAGCTGTAAAAACTGGTCTTCCCATGCAAACATACTGGACTCCTTCGTTTGCCATCTCTTCTGGATCATGCAAATTCTTGCCATCACAAATGACGACTTTGTTCATCAAGGAGTGGAGTTTTTCAAAATCCAAGGATCGAAATTCCATTGCATCTGTGAGAATAACAAGTGCATCTGCTCCTTTTATTGCTTCATATTGATCATCGCAATATTCCACTCCAGCTCTTTCACCGAAGGCGACTCGGAAACTTTCCTTAGCATGCGCATCAAAAAGAGCAACTTTTCCGCCCCCATCAAGAATGCTCTGCACTACATCGAGGGATGCTGCTTCCCGCACGTCATCAGTGCCTGGCTTGAAAGATAATCCCCAGATCGCAATTTTGGATTCAGAAACCGAACAATCAAGCTGCTCAAAGATTTTCACAACAAAACGCATTCTTTGCTCCCGGTTGACATTCATCACTTCGCGAAACAGTTTTGCGTCAATGCCAGCTTTTTCCATCACAGCAATCAGAGCCCTGACATCTTTTGGAAAACAAGAGCCTCCAAAAGTTGCTCCACCTGGGAAAAGAAAGTCTGGTCCAATCCTGGAGTCACTTCCAATACCTTTACGAATTTCTTTTGCATCAGCATCAAATTTCTCAGCAAGCTCTGTGATTGCATTCATTGCTGAAATTCGCATTGCCAACATGGTGTTTGCAAAAACCTTTGTGAGTTCAGCACTAGGACGTGACATAAAGATCATGCGGTCTGTCGTTCCCACTGCTGTTCGCATAAAAGGTGCGTAGATCCGGCTCATCACCTTTTTCGCATCCTCATCAGAAGTTCCGATCACAACACGGTCAGGAGATTCAAAATCTTTCACCGCATTTCCTTCTTTGAGAAATTCTGGGTTAGAAACAACAGCATGAAAAAAAGCAATTCCATGTCCACCTTCAGCCTTCCCCATGAAAAATTCTTCGATTTGGCTTCCCGTGCCAACTGGAACAGTTGATTTTTGCACCACAATCTTGCGTTTCGTAGCATGTTTGTTGATTGTTTCAGCTACTGCAAAAACTGCACTCAAATCAGCCTCTTCACTGTCCTTTTTGGTTGGCGTTCCGACTGCAATGAAAATCACATCGCATTCTTCGATCGCAGTTTTAGCATCAGTTGTAAAAAAGAGATTACCCGTCTTCACTCCTTTTTTGATTCTTTCTGGCAAATCCTTTTCAATGATCGGGCATTCCCCCTCCTCAAGCATTTTGATTTTTCTCTCTTCGATATCAACACAAACAACTTTCATCCCGGCACTCGCAAGGCAAGCGCCAGTAACAAGTCCGACATAGCCTGTTCCAAAAATAGCAATTTTTTTCATTTTGTTTTTCCTCTCGATTAAGGTTTTAGACTTTCGTCATTTTTCATTAAGAACTAACCTAAATGGTATCTTTTATGGACTTTTTGTCAACTTGCATAAAGACCGTGGTTTTAGTTCCCAAGATGTTTATAACTTGTTATAATAAGAAGGAAAGTTGCTTTTGAAATCACTCATGAGTGACCGTGTTTCATTTTCCAAATAACTGATTTTCGTGAATCGAAAGATATGCCACAAAAAAAACTATCCGAGAAATTTTCCTTAGATAGACTAACAAAAAAACAATTTAAACTTCTTCGGACTTCTTTCTACACTATAGGCCTTTTTGTTATACTCGGATTTATCACGTTTCACGTTTTGCAAATTGAAGCAAAAACTTTTAAAAATTTATCGCTGGAACAAAAAGGAGCTATTATAACAATCCAACACTTCAGTGGAAAAGATCATACTAACATCAATCTGTCCTTGAAGTTGACAGATAAAGAATTTGAAAAAATAGACCAAGACGATATAGACGTGAGAGTAATCAAGACGCTCTCTCCCCTTTTACGAGAAAAAGGGAATATTATTGCAGAAAAAGAAGAATTAAAAGAAAGACTTTTTAGAAAGAATGAAACTTCCCGCCCAAATGGAAGTCTTGTCTCATCATTCTTTTCCACTTTCTATATTGAACAAGGAGTGTTGCGAAAAATCACAGACGACGACATTAAGAATATTTTCAAGACTAACAAGTTTAAAACAAAAAAATTAACAAAGAGTGATTCTACAAAATTAGAAGCTGGTAAACCACTTACTTCTGAAAATTTAAAAAAAGATTCGCAGTTTCCAAAAGATTTAATCATCAAGTCAGATGGAAGATTCTATATCACAGGCGCCAATACACTCCATCCAATTTTTTCCAAGAAATTACTCTCAAAAATCAATCCAGACTTTTCTTTTGTTTCGGGCACCTCACCAAAAGAAGCTAATATGCGAAAAATGCAATGCGAAAAAAATCCCGAGATCAAAAATTTACTTTGCAAAACTTCATTAAAAGAAATATTAAATTCAGAAAGCAACGTCTATTATTTTGAAATAGCTGGAATCCAACAAGGAAATATCACCGCAACAGAGATTGATTTTGAAACTGAAAAGACCTTTGGTAATTATTTCAAAAGACTTAAGGAACTTTTTTGGTAAAATTAAAAAATGAAATTTGATCTAAAGAAAAAAACTCAAGAATTTAAAAGACTCGGTACAAAAACCTGGGGTATTTTTATTGAAAAAATAATAAAGAAACCAGGGACCAGGGGGGAGATATTGTTTAGAGATACTTTTTGGATTTCATCGGGTTTATTTCTAGTTTTTACATGGATAGATTTGCGAGGGCACATTCTTTTAATTAAGCCCTATTTTTTATTAGCAATCCCACTTATCCATTATCTAGTAGCTGTTGGACCCAAAAACATTATTTCTGATATAGAATTGGGACTCGCAAAAATGGAGGGGAAAGATCCCTCTAGAATTGTATTTTTGAAAAACTCATTTATTTTCCTTTTAATTTTCGTGTCTATCTTTTCAGACATTCAAAACATCTTCTTAAAGAATGTCTTGTTTTCAACAACCATAATAGCGTGCATGACTGTTATGATAAAGAACCGAAAACTGATTGAGTTTTTCGAGAAAAAACAAGAGCTTAAAAATACTTACTCGATCAAGCAAGGAAAAATAAAGATACTTATCTATGCAATTATTATATTTTCTGTCTCAATAAAGATTATGATGCCCTTAGTCTATGAGGGCAGCTACATAGACGAATACAACCATATTTTCTCTGGCATCGAGTTTTTTGAGAATGGTGAATTCTACAAGAAACTCCAGGGGGAGAGTTATACAAGAGGATCTCATGTTTCTGTTTTAGTTGGTGCTCTATTGTTTCTTTTTGGGAAAAACCTTTTTGTTGCTAAGCTATTTCCAATCCTACTTGGAACATTGAACACTCTTCTGGTGTATCACATTTGCAAAAAGATCTTTTTACCAAAATTTTCAACCATGCTCATGTTACTTATTTATACCACCATACCATGGTTTATATTTAACCATTTCTATATCAGAATATATGTCTTTTATGAGTTTTGTTTTATCTTTATATTGGTATTGTTTTTATCATCACTAAAAAGACTAAGGGATAACCAAAGCACAACTTTTATCACCAGCATAATGATATTAGTAATATCTGTTCTTTATTTTTTCAGTAAAGACGCTGGGAAAAATTTTGTCATACTTCCCTCTATATCTTTAACGGCCTATGTCTTTCTGATGCAAAAAAGGAAGCGCTGTTTATTAAATTTCTATAGGATATTTTTGAAGAAAAAAATATTAATCTTATTGTTAATAGTCTTATTCATTCCCCCTGTCTTTATTTATTTAGATGTATTCTCTTTAATTCAAAGTTTACTCTATGGAACATTTAAATATACATCGGGCAATGACTTTAAATACAACAATCTATTTCTAAATCTTAATCCCTTCTTTTTTATTTTATTCAGTTCTTCATTTGTTTTGCTTTTTTTCAAAATCAGAAAAGAAATTTTAATCCTTATTTTAACTGCTATATCCCTGTTCACAATTCACTATAATTTATCATTAGACCTGCAAATGACCAGGGTTATAATCTACTTTCTCCCTCTTTTCTACCTAATCTCAATAATCTCCCTAACGTATTTATTGTTAATATATAACAAAAAGACTTACACTTTTATCTTTTTAGTGCTTGCTTTGTTTAATATTTACAAAAACTACCCCGCCACATTTTTAGAAGAACCTGCCATTCCCACAGAAATAACTTATACCGAATACTCAAAAATATCAAATTCCCTCAAAATACACTGTGAGGAAACTAAAAACATAGCTTTTCTAGAAAACCCATTTGTATTAAGCTTTTATAACATAGATATTGATTACTCTGTTTATTTAAATTCCGACCTGCTAGAAAAAGATCGGAGATTTTTCTTAGACAGTGATGGTATCTATAAAACCGTCTATAAAAAAATACCTACTATAATGAACTTAGAAAAACTAAAATCCTCCTTATCTGAAGGTTTTTGTATCACCCTTTCAGAGAAAGATTATCTGTCTACCTTCGATGCCACTGAAAGAGAGGCTTTGGAAAAAATAAGAACAAAAGAGTCTTTTGGGAAGTCGGCTCCCATCCTTGTTCTGTATGAAGTTAACTAGCTTAAATCCTAAGATGTCTATACGTTTTGGGATGTTTCTTTTTTAATATCCCAAAAAAAATCTTTTCCACTCTTTCTAATTCATCATTACGAATGCCAAGTTTACTCAAGAAGAGATCTTTGTATTCAGAGCCAACAATAAAGTCATCTCTTTTAATTTTTTGAAAATTGCAAAGAAAACTTTTTAGTAAAACATAGGCATCATACTCACGGACCGACAAGAAACAATCACTATAATCTATTAGGAAAAAAGACGGTTTTTTAGAATCATGATCTTTGTTAATTAAAATATTTAACGTACTAAGGTCTCCGTGAATCAATCGCTCAGGGTTTCTTGGTCCATACATAGCATTCAAGTCATTCAATATAGATTCAAAAATCTTCATTGAATCCTGAAAAGAAAAAACTCCTTCATTTAACATACGATCCAAACTCTTACCTCGAACAAACTCTGTCACGATATTGCATCTATTTGATTCAAAATTATATTTTGGTAGCCTAATTTGAGAATTTACATCTTTATACGTTTCATAAAAAGACTCTTCCTTTAAAAAAATACTTCTTTTTGCCACCTTTTTTTTGACATATAGCTTGCCATCGCTATTGAAAACTGTTACTTCACTCGGCCACTGGCCATTACCATTGATTTTTATTATAAAGTCTCCCTCAAGTCTCACAGAAGTGAAGATAAAATAATTGACTCTAAACAAAAAGATAGCTTTTAGAGCAATTCTCAGCACTTTATGAGTCAAGATTCTTGAAAACTGAGAATCAAAAAGTTTAAACATCTTAACTCCCGAAAAGATGAAGTCATAATATAACAACGCTGACTCTAGGTCATTCCTGATATACTTATTGTTCTTTTTAATGAATTGGTCCTTTTTTGTCATTTTTTCTAACTATAAAAATAAGATGTGTTCCGTTTAATCTACTTCTTGAGACGAGTTTATTTTCTAGAAACAAAAACAACTTTCTTGGAATAATCATGAATAGTGCCTTTGTTAGAAATGAGTAACTAATTATTTCAATGATTTCTAAGTTACTTGCCTCTAAATACTTCTTAATTTCACTAACAGACGTTTGTTTTTTATAGGAGAATATATTTTCACTTTTGTTAAACAAAAGCTTCACCAATCTCTTTTTCATATTAAACAACATCACATAGAAGAATCTTAGGCTCTTACTATTCCCATGGATATTAAATACTAGGACGCCATCATCAGCCAAAAAACAACTAAGTTGTTTGAATGTTTTTCTTTTAAGTTCGTTGTCCGCATTCAGGAAGAAACGGAAGGCTGTGATTACTTTGAACTTACTTTTGTATGAATCAACATTCTCGCTGTTTATATCGATATTGACCAATTTTACGTTAGATAACTTAGTCTTTGCCTTCTCTAGCATTTCGCTTGACACATCAAACCCACATACATTCTTAAATCCAAGTTTTTCTATAAACTCAGAAACCCTGCCTGTTCCACATGCAAAATCTAATACTTTCTGACTTCTATCGAATTTCCTTAGGATCTTATTTAGAATTACTTCTTCGATTCTCCAAATCACACTATCATATGACGATTTATCATACAGAATCGTATCATAATTTAATCCATAATTTTCACCCTTATGCGAATCACTATACTTCATATTTGAGTTATTTTCTTTTTTCATTTTTCTTACTAATACTTATTATAAACATTGTGAGTGTAGTCATTATCAACAATGCTTGTGAAATGAGTGTCGCATAAATCACACCTATAAAACCATACTTTTCTATAAGGACAAGATCTAGGACGGCATTTAGAACACCATAAAACAGCGTTGTGACAGTTAATATTTTCACAAAACCACTCGGAGTGATATATCCAATGTTAATATAGGACGAAAAATACCTAATTGGAATTAAGAATAAAAGAGGTATTAATATTTGTGACATCAGAAGTGCATCATACTCTATTAAGAATATCCTGAAAAATAACTGGTGGAAACAATATACTAGAGTAGCGATTCCAAGCCCTACAATGAAAAGGATGAGCGATTCTTTGAATATTTTCTTACTGATGTTCTTTCTTTTATTCAAAACAAAGCGTTCTGTTGTGTTTGGTGCGACAACTGTAGCCATTATCATAGCAGGCATAATAAGTATAGCAAATATTTTATTGATTATTTCATAGTGTCCAATCTCAGTAATGAATCCATAATTTCCTAAGATAATAATATCAATTTTCGTATAAAGAAAATATCCAACATTGGCCACACCGATTAGCAACGAGTACGATAGAAGTGTCTTTATTAATTGAAAATCATATTTTATCTTAACATTTCTATAGCCAGCGATAAGAGCAATCATAAGAACCATATAAAATAAAACCTGAGAAATCAACGCTCCGAAAAGGGAAAAATTTTCTATTAACAAAAAGATTGGTGCTAAACAACAAAGTCCAACCATTGTTGTAATCAAAGATAATTTCTTGAATTGCTTTAGTCCTCTGTATACACCGTCATAAAGAGATGTTAATGGTATCAAAAATAACAATGGGAGAACACATAATGTATAGTCAGACACTTCCACTAGGAGATATTTCTTAAAATACATTAAGGTACCGAAAGTTATAACTCCAAGTACCATTATCACCAATATTGCATTGAATAATACCTTCTCCAGCTTTTTTTTGTCCAGTAAGTTATACTCTGTAACATATTTAGATGTTGCAGAAGATATTCCAAAATCGCTAAAAACTACAAATAGATAAACCACTCCCAAGATATAACTGTAGACACCAAAATCATATGGCGAAAGAAGTTTTGCGCTTAGAAAAAAAATTAAAAATGTCATGCCTTGCTTCCCAAATACTTGCAATACTTGCCAAGCGAAGTTACAAATGAACGTTTTGTGTCTGAAGTAATATCTACTAATGGTCATCTTTATCAAAAATTAATTATCTTAGGTTTTACTCTCTCAAAAATGTATTCTGTGCAATACTTCTCTTTTCCTGTGAATTATGCGGAAATTATATTTAAAAAAATGAATTACTTTCATGCATTGATTATGTTTTTTCTCAATTATTCTTCTCATCTACAAACAACTTAGAAGGTTTGATCTTTAAGAATATATCATCTTTTACAACTCTCTTGGATTGCATTTCTTTTCTTTTCTTGATTGCATGCGGCAAGTTTTTTAAGAACAAATAATAGCCACGAAAAAAAGCCAAGAGAGGTCCTATGTTAAGTCTAAGCAATGATTGCTTTATAGATTTCACGAAACCAAAGACGGAATATAAAAAAAATGTAGGAATCAAATTTTTTAACCTATAGTTTTTGAATATAGTATACAAATGAGCATAGAACATTTCCTTCCATTTTAAAGAATATTTCTTATTATCTCTTCTTTCTGCCATACCTATGTGCATTTGCGATGTTTTAGAATATAGATAATTCTTGTACCCCAATAACCACAATTTAATTCCCAAATCATTATCATCTCCTCCAAATTTCAGGCTATCATCAAAACCGCCAGTCATATCCCAGGTGCTTCTCTTTAAAAAAATTCCTATCCCTGAGGGATACCCTATCAATTGTTTATCAAATTTAACTAGTTTATCTCTCTTAACTCTTTTCGTTTCTCTCGTAAAATAATAACCTAAAAAACCTCCATATCCCTTTGTGGAAATTTCCCCTTCGTTAAAAAAGGCAGCACTAATCGAACCACAACTATCAAGCTTATTGGAATATTCAATTAAGTCATTTATCAGATAACTATCTCTGATCAAAAGATCATTGTCGCACAAAAGAATGTACTCCCCTTTTGATTTTTCAATCCCATAATTACATGCAAAGTTTTTTTCTCTTTTTTTAGGACTATTTACTAATTTTATTTTTTTAAATTTTTTGATAAAAGCCAAACTATGATCAGCAGAACCATTATCAACAACAATAAATTCACAATTGGGATAATCCAAATTTAACAATGGTTTGATAGTTCTCTTCAGGTACTGCAACCCGTTATAATTCAACATTACTATACTCACCAAGGGCAGATTTTTTTTGTTATTCATAAATTATTCACTTTTAATATCCTCACAGAATTATCGCAAAAAAATCACACTTCTTCTTCTGAGACTTCATTGGTTGTTCTCCTCGATTGAACAACTTAATGCTTTTTAGTCTTATTATTTAATTTTTTAGATACTTTACGTATTTCACCAAAAATCTATCTTTTTCAAAATAACCTAAATTTTTTCTGCCGAAACTATCCAAAATTTTAATAATAAAATTATACTTAAATATTTTTTTAAACAAATATTTAAGTAAGGTATTTTTATCTTTTGCGAAATCATAATAGTTCATAATATCAGAAAAGGATAGATTCCTATTCCATGAGGAGCTAAGATTATTGCCGTCCTCCCTGACCCTAATCAAATACAAAGGTTCTTGAATATTAAAGAGTAAACGTTTATCTTTACACAAAATATATCTCATAAAAAAAGTATCTGTTTTATACCTAACATTGGTTTCATATTTTAGTCCCTTACTTTTCTTAAAAATCAAAGAGGGATGCAGAGAAAAGAAGCCTTTCGATGAAACCTTCACATACTTGAAATTTTTGTTTTTCTCAAAATATTTATAAGCACAGGTTCCACAACCGACATATTTTTTATTTTTTAATAAAAAATTAATTTGCTTCTTTATTTTATCTGGATGATAGATATCGTCATGATCTGCAATCGAAATATAATCGCCTTCTGTTTTATCTAATAAAAAATTCAATCCCTTGTAAGGACCAAGATTTTTATCAGAATGAAATATTCTTATTTGCCTCTTCTCATTAGATCTTTTGTTTGACCTTAGTATCTTCAATGTATCATCATCTGAACTATTATCCAGAATTAGAACTTCCATGTTACGATAATTTTGATCTAAAATTGACTTTAGGGTCTGAGCAATGAACTTTTCTGCATTATAACAGCATATCAAAACTGAAACAAACGGTTCTTTTTTTCTCATAGCAATTTATTTGTTTAAGAAATACTCCCTATGCCACAAATTAAGTGACATCAATGACCAAAGTTTCTTGGAATGATTCTGTCCATTTTGATGGCTATCAAACAACTCTTTTATTTTCTCTTCTTTCATCATTTTCAGCACCAAACCCTTTTTATCAAAAATTGCCTCTTCTAGTTCATCTTTTAATTCATTTCTAAACCAATATTTAATTGGAACAGAAAATCCTTTTTTCTTTCGATATAAAATATCTTTATCTAGATATTTTTCTAGCATTTTCTTGAAAATCTTCTTCCTTCTTCCAAAAATATCTATTTTTTGATTTATTCTTATTTGAGCACATAGCTCCACAAATTCATAATCCAAGATTGGACTCCTACTTTCCAATCCATTAGCCATCGTCGCAATGTCTACTTTTACCATCAAGTCATCTGGGACATAGGTGTTGAAATCCAAATACAAAATTTGATCAAGTCCTTTGAATTCTCCTTCCTTTTTGAATTTATCAAAAGAATCATATTGAATTTTTTCAAATCTTTTTTGATATTCATTTTTATAGAAATCATTTTTATAAAAAATATCAAAATAATGAGTAAAATTAAAATGTTGTCTTACTGGTGCTTCATCTAGTAATTCTACAAATAAAGCAATTTTATATAATAAAAAAGATTCTTTTTGTTTGGAAATTTGAAACAATTTAGCAGCTAGCACTTTTTTACAGGGCATCATCTTCAAAAATGGAATTGCTAAATGTTTTTCATATTTATCATAGCCACCAAAGTTTTCATCGCCTCCATCACCATTTAGTGCCACTGTAACGAATGCGGAGGTCTTTTGCGCTAAAATATATGTTGGCAATTGAGAGCTATCGGCATAAGGCTCTTCATACTGTCGAATCAATTTCTTGATAATTGATTTCATGTCAGCAGGCTCCACCAAAAACTCTCGGTGATCTGTCCCGTATCTTTTTGCAACCTTTTTTGCAAATTCACTCTCATCAAAATCCTTCTCATTGAATTTAATCGTGAAAGTTTTGAGTTGTTTTTTAAATTTTGAAGCAAATGCAACAATTGCACTTGAGTCTACTCCGCCACTCAAAAATGCACCAATTTCAACATCTGCAATCATCCTTCTTTTCACACTTTCCTCAAATTTTTCTTCAATTTTTTCAATCAATTCACTTTCTGGAAGTTTTAATTTCTTTGAATAATCTAGATTCCAATATTTCTTAATCTCCATCTTTCTACTAGACAAATCCAGTGTAAAATAACTAGCATGGGGAAGTTTGAAAATATTCCTGAACCCAGTTCTTGGAGCTGGGACGTATTGCAAAGTTAGATAATCATTAATTGCTTCAAAATCAACTTCCCTTTTCACTCCTTGTGTTAAAATTGCCTTTAACTCACTTGAAAAAATGAACTTGTCTTTATCTAAATAATATTTCAAGGGCTTCTTTCCAAAACGGTCACGTGCACCAAAAAGAATGTTTTTTCGCCTATCATAGATGACAAATGCGAACATACCATTAAACTTTTTTACACAGTCAAAACCAAATTCAAGATACGCAGCCCCCAAAACCTCTGTGTCGGAAGTTGAATTAAACACATACCCCTTTCCCTGAAGTTCTCCTTTAATTTTCTGAAAATTATAAATTTCCCCATTAAAAACTATTTCTATCTTTCGATTCTGATGTGCATATTCCATTGGCTGGTGCCCCTTCGAAGAAAGATCGATAATAGACAATCTAACGTGACCAAACCCAACACCCTCATGAGTAAAAATTCCTTGATCATCAGGACCACGATATTGGATTTCCTTATTCATTAAGCTAATCTCCTTTTCAGAGACCTTGTTCTTGTCTAATTTTACAATCCCATTAATTCCACACATCTATTTTTTAAAATACATCTCATAATAATCTCCTGCCATCTCTTCCCATCGCATCTTCAGTGCCCTGCTTCGACTCTCTTTTTTTAAACTTTTAAGCAGATTTCTGTTGTTATTTAATTTCTCAAGTGCCTTTTCGATCTCCCACACACTTTTTGGACTAATTATAATCCCATTTCTCTCATCAACCAGCTCCCTTGTTCCGCCTGTATCAGTGGCCACAATCGCAAGTCCTGAAGCCATCGCTTCTAAAAGAGAATTGCTCATTCCTTCATTCAAAGAAGGCAACACAAAGACATCTCCTTTTTGATATATTCCTGGAATTTCCTCTCTATCAACTGCACCCAAAAAACTAACTTTGTCCGTGAGTTTATTCTTATCGACTAGCCCCTTAAGTGTTTCGTTTAATTCACCATCTCCAGCAATAACCAACTTAACGTTGTTATGTTCTTTTGAAAAAGAAATAAAAGCCTCAAGCAACAAATCGATTCCCTTTCTCTTAATGAGTCTTGAGGTTGAAATAACCACAAATTCATCATTCTTTTTTTCCTTAGGAAAAAATCTTTCTGTATCCACACCATTATAGATCACTTCAATCTCTTGATTTGGTTTTGTTTTAAGGGCTAACTCTTTCAAACCCTGGGAGTTTGCGACCACATTTTTCGCTCTTGCCCATACAATTTTACTTAGCCAACTGAAGAATAAAATGTCTAACCAATGATACTTTTCGCTATAAAAAGGAACGTCACTGCCTCTCAAAGACACAATATATGGAATTCCTAAAAACATTGCAATGAATCCACAAGGAATTCCAAAGAAAGCATGGGTCAAATCAAATTTTTCCTCTTTTTTTAATTTTAAACAATACCAAAAAGCTTTCCAAAAAAAAATTAGCAGATCTTTGTTGGATTGACTATGAATGTCTCCATTTTTTCCAATATCTAGGTAATGAATTTTAACATTGTCTGCAAAATCCTCCTGTTTAAAACTACCCTCCGAAGAAGTTACTAGATTGATTTTAATATCTTTTTTCCTAGCCAAAACACGCAACATGTTGAATGTTGCTGTGGCAGCTCCCCCACCGATTGGTGGAAACTCATAGTTTAATACCAAAACTTTTTTGGCTTCTTTTTCAATTCTCTTGAAACTCATTTTTCTCTTCATTTCTTTCTTAGATTGTTCATTCCTCCTTGAAACTTCTTCTAAATTCTAACATTTAAAGACCAACAAGTCACGTTTTTTGTACATGAAAGTTTGAAAAAAAACAATCTGAAGAAAATATCTACAAACATCACCCTAGACTATTGACAAAATACAAAAAGAAAGGTATTATTATTCCTATAATGCATAGATGCTACTAAAATTTTGTGTATTATGAAATTTGTTCCTTAAAATCTAAGTATCGACGCATAGAAAACTTTAATGATTCAAACCAAACCGTTAACTTAAAACCAAGAAGGAGTCATGTGATGGAAAAACAAGAAACATTAATCGAAAAGGTTAGATATGGAAAAGGTTTCAAACGATCAACCATGTTCACTATCCAGTATTTAACGGCATTCGCTCTACTCGGGTGTCTGTCGCTAACACTATCGATGGAGAACATTATTGAGCATCTCTTTCTTATGACAATCGGCAACCCATTGATGATTCCTATTGTAATGATTACAGTGATTGGCATTGTTATGTCAATTTCAACATTTATTGTTACAGTGAAAGAAGCAAGGGTTGTAGAAAAAATGGTTGCAAATCAAGATGAGATCAACCTTAGTGCCACAAAGTTGCCGGTTAAAGACATTTTCAATGGTTCACTTTTTGTGAAACATTTTAGAAAATTCTCTACTTCGGAAAAACAACATTGGTCAGACGAGGTGAAAGCTAATCTGGAGGGCTACCTTGAAGAAATGATATTTAAAGGTCCAAAGCTCTTAACTTTTTTTGAAACTATCTTGCCAATCTTGGGTCTCCTGGGAACGGCAATGGGACTTGCCAGCGCAACGCTAAGCAAGTCTAGCAACGCTTCGATGTTTGTTGGAGTTGGAAACGCCATTGGAACAACAGTCTTTGCCTTACTTGGCAAATTATGCATTTCAACCTTGAATCGACTTGTTATTTCAGAAAGAAATTCACTATTAAAAACGGTTCTTGTTATTTTCAGAATCGCACAAAAAGGAGGTGGCGAAAATGGAAGAAAATGACGGAACTATTTGGTCATTTGTAGATCTCTTTATGCTAATTTGTATTGCATTCCTACTCGCCATACAAATGGAGCCTAAAGAATCAATGGAGAGCGATCTTCGCTTGCCTATGATTAATATTTTCTTGGAAGAAACGGGGGAAGGATATGGTATAAAGTGCAATGGGCGTTATGTGGAAGAAAATGAATTATCCAAAATTGTATTAGCAGCTTTCCAAGAAGGAATTCACAAGGTGGAGGTTGCTGCAATAATTGAGGAGAAAATTCCCTACGGTTTTATCGACAATGTCATGAATCTTGTGCGTTCCCTTGGAACCACAAGTAAAGACCCTTCAAAAAGAAGAAGGGTTCAATGGACTACCAAAAAACTTATTAACTACTCTGAAAATTAATAAGTCAAAGGAGATAACATGAGCTACCTAGATCAGAAAAACTGGCAAAAAGCCACACTTTCTAAAGGCTTAAAGGCTTCTTCTCGGTCCAATCCGTGGAAGAAATTTCTGAGAGTTATCATTTGCACTACAACCATTTTGATAGTCACTGTGGCTATAGCAGGATTCTGGACAGACTCCAAGAGTTGCTTCAATCCTTACAAAGGAATTGTTGGCGTTGCATTTGCAATACCTCCTGGAAAACCCCTGGATTTCTTGATATCAGCACAGAAAATGTTTTCTGACTTTCTCAAAAAGGCCTTCCCTTTGGGTGACACGATTTCAATTGTGTCAACTGGAAAAGGTGAAAAGCTCGGTACTAAATTGGATCCCGTAAGATTTTCTGGATACAATATTGGCAAGGATTATCTTCATTTCCCAGCTACAGATTGGGTCTACTCTGCTCGAATGCTCAAGAATGGCCATTCTGTTGAAGAGGCTATCAATACCAAAGACTTGAGCACAGCATTTCAAGTCGTCCCGTATAGTGAATTTGGTCGTATTTCAAACGACATCACTAATTCAAGCAGGGTATTGTTTGAACCTTTTCTAGAAACAAAAGGCATGAACGGTCTGGAATTAGGTTTCAAGAGAATGTTTGCTGATGGAAAAACCAGGAGAATCAAACCGAATGACACCTGGCTATGTCTCCGTCCCAATACTCAAGGACTGTGGAGGAAAGGATCGGTTGATCGTGCAATTGGCGTTTCATCTTTGGAACCCTATCAATCTTTGCCGATAGCCTTCTACACCTTCACGGATCTATGTAATTGGCAAACTGGAGAGTGGGATATTGAAAAAACTCAGTGGTTGGTGTCCCGGCAATACTCAATAGCATACGGAATATACCTTAATCCTGACGATATTGAAATTGTTGGCAAAGGTAAGCAAGCTCTTTTTCTTTACAGAAAAAAGCCTCCAGTCAATTATGTTATTGTTCGCTGGCTTAATAATCAAAGTTCGACTCCTGGTAATTGGCAGGATAATGACACTGGGCATCTGATGACGGTTCCTGTCCCAATCGTGAATGAAAAAAAACAACTCTGTTTCTGGGGCAGTCGTGAACCTGATCAATCAATTATGATTCCCTTTTCCTATCTATTCACAATGGAAAATGATGACCGAGTTCTCTTGGGAAACAAGAACGTAGACGTGACCTATCAGGATCTCTTGGATGAATTACAACAGGTTAGGGAGAATAATCTCCATAAAAAAAGAGTTGTCTATGCAAATACAGGCAAATCCAACGCAGAACCAAGGAGTTCAGACTTCTCGTCATACGTCGCAGTCACTCCAAGACTCACTGAAATAGTTGATGCAGTAGTCGGCGATGCTGAGACTCCAGATGAAGCTGTAGAGCAAATCATGCAGTTTATCGAAGAAATTCTGCCGTACGTGTCAGATCACAAAACAGACACGAGCAAGAAGGGGTTCGCAGGTCCGGAAGAAATTCCCATGCCACCAATTGTAGCATTGTGGAATAGAGGCAAGGATTGTGATGGCCATGCAACTTGGGCCGCCAGTGCTTACATGGCATCAAAGCATAAAGCATTTAAGGATTCACCAAAGGTATGTGCTCTGGTTCAGCTCAGTTATCATGGCATTGGACATCTGGTTCCACTCTTACCGCAAATTGGTAAGTTCACAACGGATCCATTTCCGAATCACATTCTGCTCCCAGTAAATGGTGTGGAGATACCCTTCTCCTATACCGAACCTACGGGAAATGGTTATGACAACAACGCTCTGCACCAAGATTGTCCCCAAAGGAAGAGTTATCTTCCTTCATTTGCCGCTATGATTCAAGGGCATGGAAATTCCCGCAGTGTAAGTGTTGTTGGATTCAATCAGTTCAAGTATCTGCCGCCGGTATTAATCGATAACTAGCACTTAAAAGTGCTAAAACCCAAAGGAGTTTATTGTGTATTCACACGATGAGCTCCTTTTTTCAATATGCACATTTATACTCTTGACAAAATCAAAAAAATAAGTTATACTTTCCAGTAAACAAAATACTAAATTTTGTAGTTTCTTGAAAACTAAATATATATTATTATGTGTTTAATCAACCACTAAAAAACGAAGGGGTGCTCCATGAAATTAAAAACATTTTTGATTATTCTTTTCTTTTTTACTCAAACAGCAAATGCACAAGAGGTACGACTAGGTTGGGATGAGTTTACTGACAGCAAAGTAACGCCTAGTTATACGATTCATGTCGGTTTATCAAGCAGGAACTATGATAGAAAAGTTTCTCTAGAAAAAAGAGCCTTCTCAATCAAACTAAGTAAGCTCCACTTGAAACCTGATGTGCCTAATTATATATCAGCAACTGCTGATAATAAATTCGGCTATTCTTCTGAGATAGTGATCATTTGGAGCAACAATCTTGATACAGATGACGATGGATTGTCTGATGTTTTAGAAAGAAAATTAAAAACATCGCCTAATGAGCAAGATACTGATAAGGATGGTATTCCCGATGGAATTGAATATGTAACCTGGGGGCCAAAAGCGTGTAGTCTTGATTATGATAAGGATGGTATTGCGAACATTTTAGACCAAGACTCTGATAACGACGGTGAGTTTGATGGAATTGATTATGATATTCAAAAGATTCCGTTCGTTTTCAGTAGCTCAAAAAGAATAAACAATGAGAGTCATGAAACGTATCTGCATCTTTATCAAAATCAAAAAAAGGAATGTCCAACAAGAATTGGCAATAAAAAAGTCACGGTTACCTGGCAATATATTGATCTTGTGAAAGCAAGATACAGAATCTATTTGAGAAAAAAAGGAGAATCTTACAATTATGATTGTTGGGAAGTTGAAACGTCGGAAAAAACCGGGATAATTAATAATCTTAAGGAAGATGTTGTCTATTATGCTATCGTAAGAGCAGTCTCATCTTCTAACGCTATGGGTGGAAATTCGAACGAAGCGCGTATATACTTCAAAAAAAATAGTGACAGTCCAGAAATCAACCATAATTCAACTGTTTCAAAATAAAATGCATAAAAGTAAGATTATTACTACATTTTATTTGCTATTCTATTGTAAGTTTATACAAATATGGTTATACTCTCGTTAAAGAGAAGCCTTTAAATTAATAGTTTTTTTCTTGGTTTCTTCTAAATTTGTTCTTTAAACAATACTATATTGTTTCTTAAATCTTATCCAAAAGGATTCGATATACAAAGAAATAATCAGAAAAACCCAACTGGGAGGATTTACAGATGAATAAACATGTCAAACTTTTATCGTTAGTATTTTTTTCGTTCCTGCTTATCCTGTTTTTTACAGAATCGCAGGCAGTGGCGTCACTTTTGTCGCCAACAGCTAGTTGGGATGCACCAACCAGTGGAGACCCTATAGATGGCTACGTTCTAAATTATGGTACCACGCAAGGAGGACCATATACTGTCGAAATCGACGTAGGTAATGTTATATCATATACATTGCCGCTGGTTTTAACGCCTTCGACACATTGGTACTTTGTCGTTTATGCTTATAACGCAGACGGTAATGGACCAAATTCAAGCGAAGTTCATTGGTCCACGTTTGTGACACCACCCGTAACTGTTAATGTTGTGGGAAATGGAACCATAGAAGACCTTGGAACAGTGAATGTTGGTGATGACATTTCAATTGCCTATACTCCAGACACTGGTTATTATGTATCAAGGGTTGAAGTAAATGGCATAGAAGTGAGCAATCCTTCTTCACCGTTGCAATTAACGAATGTGCAACTTGAAACAACAGTAGAGATCACATTTTCTCCTTATGTATTCATACTTAATGCTTCTGTATCAGGTACGGGTGGTTCAATATCGCCTAATATCAGTGCAGTTAGTTATGGAAACGATGTGACTTATGATGTTATTGCGGATAGTGGACGAAACTTAAGCTCTCTAATAGACAATAGTATTTCGGTGATTAATCAAGTAGCAAATAATCAGTATACTGTTTCTGATATTGGTGCTAATCATACTATTGTGGCAGAGTTTGAATTAAGCGAATTAATTTTTGTTCCAGGCTTTGGCTTTGACACAGACACACCCGTCGTAGGAGACTGGGATGGTGATGGAATTGATAATGTGGGTGTTGCTAGAAAAGGCTCTACTTACATGGAATGGTATTTAGACTATAATGGTAATGGTCAATGGGATGGTACCCAAATAGACAAAGTTTATAGCTTTGGTCTAGCCACAGACACACCCGTCGTAGGAGACTGGGATGGTGATGGAGCTGATAATGTAGGTGTTGCTAGAAAAGGCTCTGCTTACATGGAATGGTATTTAGACTATAATGGTAATGGTCAATGGGATGGTTCAAGCACTGAACTAGTTTTTGTTCCAGGTTTTGGTCTAGCCACAGACACACCCGTCGTAGGAGACTGGGATGGTGATGGGGCTGATAATGTAGGTGTTGCTAGAAAAGGCTCTGCTTACATGGAATGGTATTTAGACTATAATGGTGATGGTTCTATGCAATAAAAACTATTGCAAATAAAAATAAGGGAATTCCCAAGGCGGAATTCCCTTATTATTTTATTAAAATAGACTTCTCACAACAGTAAGCTAGCTTCTTCCTGTCTCTTTGTAATAATCTTTGTATTTTTCATAACATGGAGTGTTATCTCCATCCATATCCAGCAGTTTAACCTCGACATTGTTACAAAATGCAGTTCTTAACTCTGGGTGCTCTCTTTGATATCTGCTCCAACCACCTAAAGCCCATTTTGTACCAGGTATTTCATCTGTAATTGAGGACCTTTTTATCACAACACCCGAGCCACCAATGTATTCGGAAAAAAATACATGGTCACCAATTTTTTGCAAACTTTTCATCCATTCATTAAAAGAGTTAAAACGTTCATTCCAAATATCATGCTTTGCCTGCATTGCATCAACGTCATGTCTAATAGCTAATTCCAACATTCTTACCAACCAATCACCTTTGACTATAGTATCGTTATCGACTTTACCAATAAACTCTTCATTTTTAGTTTTATTCAAAAACGTATTCATAGAACCAGTTATTGCTGTATTTTCACTATGAAAGATTAGTTCTAATTTCTCACTATTTAGAGACTTTAGGTATTCTTTCGTTCCATCGTTTGAAGCATTATCCACAACAATAACTTTCCCACAAATTGAATCCAAAAGTTTTGGTAAGGTTTCCTTCGTATAATCCAATCTATTATATGTTGTGAAAAGAACAGGGGTAGTTTTCGCTAACCAATTAAAAAATTGCTCATTTCTTTTGCTCCATAAACTTTCTAGATTTCCATTCTTTTTTGCAGAAGACTCTCCGAGATGTTCTACCCAAGAACCCTGTGCCCACAACAACTTATAACCATTTCTTCTTGCATTAATACACCATGCATGTTCGCCACCATAAAACGGTATCTCTTCTGGAAATTTAAGAGTTGGCTCTTTTTTTATCAACAGACAAAAACCAGACAAGGTATTCATTTCCAAAAAACGATTGGTGATTATTTCAGCTTGTTTGCAGATTTGACCTTTTGCATTATTAGAAGCTGGACTAACTCCGACGACTCTATCATCAATAGTAAAGCCCTTCATCATCTCTTCCAACCATCCCTCTGTAACAAAAGCATCAGTATTCAACAAACAAATATATTTACAGTCAGATTTCCCAATAAGTCTATTCCAGACAGTACTAAGTCCCTCATTATTCTTGAAATTATCATATATAGTTAACTTATAAGGATGTTTGGTATTTTTCTTAACCATGGAAATTGCTTTATCCTCGATTTCCTTGTTATTAAATCGAACAATTATAATATCAACCATGTTTTTAATAGCCTCCTTTTTAGCAAAAAAAACTTTTTCAGGAAGTACAGAACTTGGAGACGAAGGAAATCTTAAAATATTTTTTTTGCTAAAAACATGTCCTTGTGAAGAGAAACCTTTTCTTCCTTTCTTGAGATAAAGAAATAGATAAGAAATAAAAATTTTAATCCCTCTTTCTCTTAAAATGGACGAACCTTTTGAGCATAATTCTAATAAATGATTGAATCTGAAATTTTTCAGCTTCATATAACGCTCTCTTAGTTTCCAAAATTTAGATTTTTTAAGAAGATTAATCTCTCTTTCAATCTTTAAAAACTCTTTTGTTTTTTCTTTTATTTCCAAATCTTTTTTATTTGTAAACACTTTTCTTACACTTTCATAAGTGTCTGAATATTTCATTTGCAATTTTTTTTCAATCTTCTTTATATAGTTTTCATTATCTCTAGATAAAAATAAAACTCCTAATCCATAAGAATGAAAAAATTCAATTGTAAGATACTCGCCCGTTAATTCTTCCCAAAATTTATAGACTCCAAAACCATCTCTTCCAACTTTTATATCATGGAAAAGAATTATTCCATCTTTTCTTACTTTAGGAAGCCATGTTTCAAAATCATGCTTAACAGCCTCATAGGTATGCAGTCCATCAATATGCAAAATATCTATAGATTCGTCCTTAAAATCATAAACGGCTTCGTCAAAGGTTTTTCTCAATAAGTTAATATTTAAACCAGGATAAAACTCTGATCTAACTTTGCTAACGGTCTCAAAGACCTCTTCCCCGTAAAAACCTGAGTGAGCTTCTCCTTTCCACGTATCAACACCAAATAATTCCGTATCCAAATTGTTATCTTTTATTGCTTGCGAAAAAGACCACAGCGATGTACCGTAAAATGTTCCCAGCTCTACAATTCTTTTTGGTCGCACATTGCAGACTAAATCATAAGCAAAGTATTTATGCCCAGCCCAGGGCCAACCAATATCATTAAGCTTTTTTTCATAATCAAATTTTGTTTTATTGTATGTCCAATTCATTTTTTTCTTAAAAAAATTATTAAAAATAAAATCTACAACTACACCATTATTTTTCATTTCATCAGCTTCTTTTTTTGTAATTACTAGTTTCTTATATTCAATATCGAGCTTTCCTTTTTTGTATGCTTTATACCATCTACGGATATGCCAACTTTGGCTACTGTTAAGAAATTGATTCTTTTCAACTGCCTTTCCAGTTTCTATAACCTTCTTAAAAAAACGCTCCTTTCCTCTCAACGGAAAATGAAAAATATTGATATTAGAAGATGTTTTTTTTACAATATTATTTCCATTATTTGTAATCGAATGATTTCCCTGAGCAACCTCCAACATACCACAATTGGTCTTCATCATTACCTTTTGTGGATACCTAAAGAAATACAAGTTTTTCTCCCTTGAATCCTCCCTAAAATTTTCCGTTTTTAGGGGCTTTTCTACGGCATATTTTACGTCCTCTGGAAAAACCTCTTTTCCAGCTCTGTCTTCAAGTAGAACATTGACAAGATTAATCTCTAGAACATCTGCAGAACAATTGATCAACTCTGTCTTCAAATTACCTATGATCGGAGACCAAAACTCATCCGCATCACAATGAAAAATTATATCAGCTCCAAAATCTTCTATTGCAATCTTCGCCATCCTGTTATTCCATGCTGCCTGAGATTTATTCCTTCCTGGCTCATCAATTAAAAAAAGTTTTCCTTTTTTCTGATATTCAAGAAATACATCTCTAGTGTTATCAATAGAGGCATTATCTGTAGCAATAATAAAATCCACACCATGAGATAAGTGGAATTCAATATTTTGCTTAATTATATCCCCCTCATCTCTCGCCAAAATTGTCATGATCAATTTGGATGTTTTTTGCATGTATTTCATTTAGTTGTATTACCTCTAACACGCACCCTTAGCCTGAATAACCTATAAGAACCGTTTCAGAAGTAACTCTGAAAGATGAAGTCTTTCTAATCATAAATTTATATCCTAAATTCAAATCATCTATTAATGGTTTTATAAAGAAAAAATCCTCTGGTCTATGATATACAGAAATAAGCAATATGGGCTTATCTCTTTTTATTGTCTCAAGTGCACCTTTTATAACTCCAAGCTCCTCCCCTTCAACATCTAACTTTATTAAACCTATAACATCATTTTTTCCAGAGAAAAAATCATCGATACTAGTAATACTAATCTCTTGAGCATTTTTAAAATCAGAAGTAGTCAACGATGCGGCACTATTTGTTCCTTTAATAAAGGCTTTCCCTGCTTTTTTTCCAAGACCTAGTTTAATAGGAGTAACAATATCTCCCATTTTATTAATTCTTATAGTTTCTTTTAGTTTTTTATAAGTCAAATTGACAGGCTCAAAAGAATATACACGAGATGGGGTGTATTCTAAAAAAACAAGTGCTGAATCACCAAAATACGCTCCGCCATCTACTATTATTTTACCTTTTATTTTTAATAAAATTCTTTTTGGTAGAAAAGCCAAACCATTTTTATTTAAAAAAACTGGCTTTTCTATATTTACTCCATTCGGAATATTATACCTTGACAAATCAATATTTTTTTTCTGTTCAATTAATTCTTTTTTTGTAAAAAAATCTTCCACTTTATATAAAAAAGATTTTTTATGTTTATTGTACGGAATTAAAAAGATTATCTTTTCCCAAAGATTATCTACAACTAACTTACTCTCTTTGTCTAATCCAGATTTTAATTGACTGATATATTTATCTATCTCGTTGTTTTTGTTTACATAAAAGATCTTCCATTTATCGGTCCAGGGAGACAAAAAAATATCTTTAAAGCAATTCATCTTTTCTTTATTTTCTAGCAATCTTCTTTCTCTTAACTCCAAATCCTTAATCATATTCAAAGCAGAATCTCTCTGTTTAACAATCTTACCGAGTTTTGGTATTTTATAAAAAATTTTTCTCATTAATGTTTATTTATCTATTTATTTTCAATTTATCCCAATTATAAAGAAGGTTGACGTTGCCTGGATTCTTTTTATTTACAAAAACTCTAAAAGTTTCCTTTGTTCTTCCAACATAATCATAATAATTACCAAGATCGTTACCGGCAATATTTAATTTTAAATAAAACACATTTTCAGCAAAGGGTATATCTTTAATATCAACTTGATAATAGCCTTTATCAACAAAGTCCTTAGTATTTACCTTGTCCCTTATTGTACTAAAACCACAAAAGTAAAAATCTTCTTGGCTATAGATTCCAAGTCCAAAATTTAAAACTGGGACATCCTTATATTTCTTAAAATAAACACGAATTGACATGTCATCACCAGTTTTAAAAACTTTTTTCTCTACTCCATAACTGTCTAAAAATTTTATACCTTTTATCTCCACAGCTTTCTTGCGTCCTATCTCTTTCGTTTTTTTCACACCTTTCTCTTTTTTATGCATCTCTTTTGATAATCTTCTCTCTTCATCGCTCATATTTTCAAAAACATATTTATCAGCAACCTCTGTTGCTTTACCAATTTTAACAATTTTACCATTTCTCAAAAGCATAGCCTTGTTACAATACCTCTGAACAATCTCCACAGAATGAGTAACTAAAATAACTGTCTTGCCCAACTCTCGATATCTACTAAATTCTGATAAACATTTTGACTGGAAATTAGAATCACCCACTGCTAAAACTTCGTCCATCAAAAGAATATCACGATTTGCATGAATAGATACTGAAAAAGCAAGCCTGACAGCCATACCAGAAGAATAGTTCTTCAATTTTTGATCAATAAATCTTTCCAACTCTGAAAATCTCACAATTGAGTCAAATTTTTCATCAATTTGTTTCTTAGTTAAACCTAAAACAGTGGCATTCAAATATATATTATCTCTCCCGGAGAGTTCAGGATTAAACCCAATCCCAAGCTCCAAGAATGGAGAAATCCTTCCATTGATCTGAACTGTCCCCGCATCTTGTTGATAGATTCCTGCTAAAACTTTCAGAAGAGTTGACTTTCCACTTCCATTTCTTCCAATTATTCCAAAAAATTCACCTTTTTTTACTTCAAATGAAATATTGTCCAGAGCTTTAAATTTCTCAAAAATTTTCCTCTTGAAAATATTAACAAAAACACTTCTAATAGTATCGTTTCTCTCATGTGGAATTTCAAAAGCTTTAGAAATATTTTCAACTTTTATGACAATCTCTTTTTTTTCTTTCTTTTTTTTCATGATATTTAAATGTTTTCAGCAATTTTTTTTATTGTTTTTTTGTGAATAAAGATCCCAATAAAGAGAAAGGCAAAGCTCGCAACTACAAATAACATAAACTGCCATATCTCTGGAAAATGGTTATTAATTAAGGACTCTTTAGAGAAATGAACAATAAATCCAATAGGACTAAGTAGTATAACTTTCTGAATATACTCAGGCATTACCTGAATTGGATAAATAATTGGTGTAGCATAAAAAAGTGCCCTAACGATAACCGCCCAAATCATAGAAAGATCTCTAAATCTAACATAGAAAGCTGCTGTAAGAAAAGAGAAGCCTAATATTACTACATACATTAACACAACCAAAAGGACAAAAAATAATATGGCTTCCAAACTAGGTAGAAATCTATAAAAAATAAAGAATATTACCAAAACAATAAGATTCATAAGAAAAAGCATCCCAGTATTCATCGTTGAAGCAAAAATTAATACCCATCTTGGCACATAAATTTTTGTCACAAGTCTAGATTTAGCGACCAAGGATCCTAGGCCAGCTCTTGTTCCATCAGAAAAAAAGGTGAATGTCATTATCCCTATTAGAAGTTGAAGGGGATAATACTCAGCTCCATTTCCTCGAGCAAACACTGAAGAGAAAACAAAGTTTAAAACAGCAAATGTCAAAAGTGGACTTAATATTGCCCAAATATAGCCCAGAAAAGAACCTTGATATCGTAGCTTGAAATCAGTTTTTACTAACATCCAAATCAATTCCTTGTAGTTTTCATGCGATTTTTCCATTCTCATTCCACTTCGTTAATTTTGTTTTTTAAATATTGATAATATTCATCATTCTTGGCATTTTCTGTACAGTAATTCTTCAGAGTTTTTTCGAAAGCTTTTTGACCTATCATTTGCCTCTCCTTCTTATCAAGAATAAGCTTCTCAAGCTTCTCTATCCATTCTTTAGTATCATGGGCCACAAATCCATCGATTCCGTCTTCAATCGCTTCACAGAAAGTTTGAGTTGCTGTTGCCACTGTTGGAATCTTCAAGATGCCTGCTTCAAAAAATTTCAACTCGCTTTTTCCTTCACAAAAAGGATTATCTTTTTCTAAAGGAGAAATATTAATATCAACTTTGGCAATATTTTCAAAATGTTTCTTTCTTGGAACATATGGTGTACTTATAATCCTATCACCAAAACTTTTCACTAAGCTATGGTCCAAATCAAGTGGACCAACTAATAGCAATTTCACTTGTGGATGTTTTTTAAAGACCTCAGTCAATGCTTTCGTGATTGTTGCAAAGTCTTTATTATGGCTAATTGTTCCACTGAAATATCCTATCACAATTTCATCAACTTTTCTATTGCTCTGTTTCTTTAAAATTTCTTTGGACCACTCCACATCCTCCTTGGAAAGTTTATTTTTTACAATAAAAACTTTTTTTCCTTCTTTCTCTAGCTTATTTGCTAAAAAAGTCGTAGTAGTAGTACAAACTTTTACATAGTCGTCCCTAATAATTTCACCACCGACTCCATTTTCATAAAGTTTTTTCTCTAGGGAATTCATTTTTTGATAATAATCCATAAATTTCAAAAATTTTGGATCATAGACCAAATCGTCAGTTTCAAAAATAAGCTCTTTTTGTTGTTTTTTGATTTGCTTGGTCAACTTAGCAATTGATTTTGTGAATAAAGTGCGATGAAAGATAAAAACACTGAATTTTGAAACGTAGCTCACCAAGAAGGGATTGTCCTGCACTGTAACAGAAACTTTGAAACCCTGGATTCGCAATTCCTCTGCTACATGATGTGCTCTATAACGCGCGCTATCACCGACACCACCAGTAACAATTAAAATATCACCCTTGCCAACTTTTCCAAAAAGAGCAAAAAATGAAGTCGCCACTCTTTTCCCACCTCGAAAAAAACCATCTCTTCTAATGGTGCAAAATGCCTTACCAATTTTAATTAGGAATAATTTCATCTATGTTTTCTTTTCTCAATTAATTTAGTAAAGATATTAAATAACTTTTCAATTTCTCCCTTTTCAATTTCGTCTTGAAGGTTATATGAAATTTTTTCTGGAAAATCTTGTCTTAAGCTATTCCCCAAATCAGACATTTTTTGTAAATAAAAACCTTTAGAGCCAAGTTTTTGCTTATTAAAGTTATTCTCGAAACAAACTATCGGCAGACCAACTGCCATATAATTCATTAATTTCCCACTACCCTCGGTGCTCTCTTCTTTTGGGTCAATAGCGACATCGGCTATTTTCAAAAAGTTCGATAGCACGAAAAAACTGGTCTCTTTTGTAAATCGAACTTGCTCACTAGCATGATATTCTTCAATCAATCTTCTATATGCCTTTCGATCGCTACCAACCCCATATAAAAGCAGTTTCCAATCTCTTAGTTCATCCTTAATCACCAGAAATTCTTTTAATAAACTTTCAACGCCTTTACTATCCTCCATCCCTCCGGTGTAGATAAGTAATTTACCATTTTTTTTCCATTCTCCAACTTGTTCAAGTTCCAAAATCACACTTTCTGATAACTTTTCTTGTCCACTTTCTTTGAAAAATTCAATTCCAACACCATCCTTGATCACAGAAATTTTGTTCTTCAATTTAGCAATCTTCTCAAAAAATGGCAGCGCATTTTCACTACTCAGCACAATATAGTCAGCCAATCTGATGATTCTTTTGGCTAACGGGACAAAAACTTTTTTTGCAAACTTATTTTTCTTATTGTATGCATTAAATTCAGCCTCAATATCACCCTGAGAATCAATCACAATTGGAATTCCAAATTTTCCTGCAAATATCTTCGCTAGATAGCCAATAGCCAGCCCCTCAAAAAGATGCGCGTGAATTGCATCTGGTTTAAATCGTCTAATCTCTCTTATACACAACCATAGCAACTTGACATCCAACCAAAGCTTGCCCCAGGCAAAACCAGGAGAGGTTTTTTTATACCAAGAGGTATGCCCATTGGTTTTAATTGGGAAATCCCCAACATTCTCACCTAGATGATATGTACATAGCAAAACATCAACTCCTTTTTTTTGAAGATATTTTGCACCTAAAAATATACGAATATGACAACCTCTATTTGAAAAATAAGGAGTTGCAGCGATTATTAGAATCTTCATTAACTGTTTTTATATTCCATAATTTATGTTTCTACCAATATCAATTGAAATACTTGAAATTTATCCTTTATTCAGTATTGATACTACCACATTATGCATATATAATACCTTATCACAATCTCTTTATCAATCTCAAAATAAACTATGCGTGAATCTTATCTTGATTCCATATATTTATTTTTTATAATACTCCTTATACCAATCAATGAAGTTCTTGATCCCTTCTTCGATTCTGGTTGTTGGTTCCCATCCCAATGCTCGCAATTTGGAAATATCTGCCACCGTTGAAGGCACATCTCCTGGTTGGATTGGCATCATATTTTTCTTTGCTTTTTTGCCGATATTTTCCTCAATCACTTCGATAAAACGCAAAAGTGTTTCTTCTTTGTCACCACCAATGTTCATGATTTCGCACTCCAAGTCAGCATCAAGCGTGGTGATCGTCCCAGACACGATATCATCAATATAGGTGAAGTTTCGGCTCATTTTTCCAAAATTATAGACACTAATTTCCTCATCTTTTGTGATCTTGTCTGTAAACAAAAACAGCGCCATATCCGGTCTTCCCCAAGGTCCATAGACCGTGAAAAATCGAAGTCCCGTGGTTTTTAGTCCGTGGATATGACTGTAAGTGTGAGCAATAAGTTCTGTTGCTCGTTTTGTGGCTGCATATGGCGACATTGGTGTGTCGACTCTATCTTCTTCTGAAAATGGCACTTTCTTATTGTTTCCATAGACAGACGATGAGGAGGCATACACAAAGTTCTTGATTTTGTATTTCACGGCCATTTCAAGTAAAACGTTTGTTCCCCGCACATTTACCTCTTCATATAACAAAGGGTCTTCAAGCGAGCTTCGCACACCAGCCATCGCTGCTAGATGAATCACCTTGTCAATTTTCTCTTTCGCAAAAACTGCTTGGCAAAATTCCAGATCTTGAATATTACCTTCGTGCAAAGAATATTCACAATCTTTTAAGATCGTTGCAATTCTATCTCTTTTTAACTTGGGATCATAATAATCATTAAAGTTGTCGATCATGACAACTTTATCTCCTCGATCAATTAACTTCCTTGCAACTGCGCTTCCAATAAAACCAGCGCCTCCTGTTATCAGAACTTTCATCTGCATATATTTTATTCTTTATTCCGTCACAATGTCTCCCCTTAAAGAAACTATTGTTTTTTCTTCAAACTCACCTTCTATTTGCTCAATAATAACAACCTCCTTGCCAATCGCATGATTAACTGCTTCGATATCAGCATTCATCTTCCCTCCCTTATAGTCCTTCTTAAACCCAAGCAACTCTTTCAATTCTTCCATTTCAACTTTCCTCTTCTGACAAAGAACCAATAAAAGAGTGTACGCATCACCTACTATCCTCAATTCATTTCCACTTATATCATATGTAATCTGAAGGTCACTGTTCAGGAAAAAGAATCCATGTCGATAAATCATAATTTTATTTTCACTGCTTATTTTCTTTGTGTTTCAATTATATGATATCTTGAGTATTTCCGCAATTCCAAACAAAAAAAGGAGGGTTGATTTCAACGTGAAACCAACCCTTAAAACAAATCAATCATCAGAGCACCATATCCTAAATGGAAATTACTTTCAAACCAGTAAGGCCGTGGAAAAAATCAACCTTGATCTTATCACCCACAATGTTGTCATTGAACACGCTCTTGGAAACGATTATTTCAGTGTCCTCATCTCCAACTTGAACTTTGAAATAATGCTCCGTAAATTCAAAGTCGGAACAAGCATAGCAAGGCTCGTTGTTGAGATCAGGCATTATTCTTTGATGAGTACTCTTTTCCAGGATCTCTGCATCATATCTTTCCTTTTTAAAAGGCAGGTATAATCTCAACTCATCGATTATCCCAAACATTAAAAAGAATGGTAACTTTGCAAGACCAAGAAGGACTTCTTTCCAAGACAACATTTCCGTTCCCTGGATATTTTCCATAGCCAATCTCCTTTTTTAAAATATGCTCTCGTTAATAAAAAGAACCAAAAAACATTTAATTTATTTTTATAATAACACATAAAACAAAATTGAGCAAGATATTGCGCCATTCCATCGACCATCTATGCTCTTTTTAAATAAAATAGAATCCTATTTTCTGCTATCACTCTTGTCAACTAACATCACAAAAATTCCAAAACCCAATGTTGCAACTGCAATGATATCAAGGAGCTTCGGGAAAAAAGCACTTGAAACAACAAAATGAAGATTGTTGGCAGCAAAAAAACAAAGTGCTGAAATTAAAAATATTTTCTTTTGCATAATCTAAATTTGCTTACAATGTTATTATTTAAAAGCTATCGAATATCACCTTGTAGGTCTTGATGTTTCAATGTTTAATCGTAGTTATATCCTATCAAACAATCCACAAATAAACAAAGGGGTTTTACAACAAAAAAGTCTTTCAGGGGAGATTTCCAAAAGACAGTATTAATTGGGCTCGTGACTATTCCCCAACTTGCGCATCCAAATCTTCTTGCATTTTTCTCTCCAAGTCCCTGACTTGCTTTTCAACTTGCATTTCTACTTGCTCGACTTGCTTTTTTGCTCTTTCTTTTGTTTCTTGCGCTGACCTTATTCGATCTAAATATAAAGGGATTATAATCAAAAGAGTTAGTATCAAAGCAAAGACGATTGCGATAATAGTGAATCCTTGATTGTTTGTTTTTATTTTCATCTTAAATCAAATTTCTAAGTTGTAATCTAAATTCATTATAACATATCTCACAGACAAAAAAAACGTAACAAGGGACTTTGTCCAGTGCTACGTTTTTTTGGCATATTTTTGCCCTACCTCGGATATTAATCAAAACGTGAACTCCATTCCAAGCTTCCTGTTAAATTTGGCATTGACGAATAATTGCTTTTATTTTAAGCATATAATCGAGAACTCCTAAAGCTTCGCTCTCAATTTTATAAGCTTTTAAATCAATCGGTTGCCAATTTTCAATCGAAGGGGTGAGCTCGTGTATCTTTTCGCACAAATCAGCTTCAAAGAATTCCTCGTCAATGCTATACAAGAAATCTATCACGGCTTGCAACCGCTCGAAATCCCAACTCAAGGCTTTTGTACCAAGAAGATTGCTGAGCATACAAAGCCATTCCAATTCCATTAACCGCAAAGAGCTCGCGTCATTTCCGCCTAAACGAAAATTATTCAGCCTTTCGATATTCCCATTGCAGGAACCATTTAATATCTGGCAAGCGACCAAGCGCAAAGCTTGAAATTCTCTATCGCTTTTTTCTGAAAGCTTTTCCTTCATGCAAGCTAACCTGATTTTTCCAATAAGTTTTTCATCTCCCTGAAATAGCTCAGTGAAAGCGTTCAAAATCGCATTAGCATACAATTTAAAGCTTTCAATATTCTTGCGACTTTTTTGTGACGCGAGACGTTTCCGTTGATATGGCCAAAAAACAAAGAAATAGATTACCATACACAAAAGAACACCAGCAGTCAAAAACAAAAAAGTTAAATCATTTTTAGATAAAATCAAACGAGCACTCTCAAAAACTCCTTCTTTTGAAACTGCATTTGCAGTAAATCCATAAAGAAAAAGAATTACAACAAAACTAATTAATAGAATTTCCTTTACAATCTTCACTTTTCCCCTCCTCTCTTTAGATAAATTATTAGAGTTATTTTTTTCCAGCATCACTGGATTTATTTTTTTGATTAATATTTTTTCAACGAACTGGTCTTTTCGCAAAAAAGCAACAAGATTCTTTAATATACAATTAAAAACTCTTGTTGTCAATCAAAAAAGCCGCTTGGAACGGCTTTTTTTGTAAAGATTTCTAGTACCGGTAATGCTCTGGTTTATATGGCCCACTAACTGGCACGTTGATATATTCAGCTTGGTCTTTTGTAAGTTTAGTTAGCCTAACTCCCAGTTTTCCAAGGTGAAGTCTTGCAACTTCCTCATCAAGTTCTTTCGAAAGTGTGTATACTCCCACAGCATAGTCTTTTTCCCAAAGATCGATTTGTGCCAAAACTTGATTTGTAAAAGATGCGCTCATCACAAAACTCGGATGCCCTGTCGCGTTTCCAAGATTCACAAGTCTCCCTCGTGACAAAAGTACAATTGCATGACCATCTGGAAAAACAAATTTATCAACTTGTGGCTTGATGTTAATCTCCTTTATTCCTTCAAATTTTTCCAAAGCCTCAACTTCAATTTCATTATCAAAATGACCGATGTTGCAAACAATCGCCTCATCTTTCATTTTCTCCATATGTGAAACTTTGATAATATCTTTGTTCCCAGTGGTTGTTATATAGATATTCCCTTCTGCCAGAGAGTCTTCAAGTGTTTTCACTTCGAAGCCTTCCATCGCTGCTTGAAGCGCACAAATCGGATCAATCTCAGTCACAATCACTCTTGCGCCAAATCCTCGCATGCTTTGCGCACAGCCCTTTCCAACATCCCCATATCCACAAACGACAGCAACCTTCCCTGCGACCATTACGTCAGTTCCTCGTTTGATTCCATCTGCAAGAGATTCTCTGCATCCATATAGATTATCAAATTTACTCTTAGTCACGGAATCATTCACATTAATTGCTGGAAAAAGCAGTTTTTTCTCTTTGAACATTTGGTACAATCTATGAACTCCTGTGGTTGTTTCTTCTGAAACACCTTTGACTTCTTTTGCAATCTCGCTCCAATAATTTTTATTTTCCTCATATTTAATCGCCAAGGCCTTCATCAATTCCTGTTCATCTTCACCTTTTGTGGAAAAATCAGCTTCCAATAAACTTGGATTCTTTTCAATTTCAACTCCTCTGTGAAGCATGAGAGTGGCATCCGAACCATCATCAACAATTAGTTCCGGACCCTTACCCCCCTCAAAATCAAAAATTTGCTGTGTACACCACCAATATTCCTTTAGCGTCTCACCTTTCCATGCAAAAACTGGGACTCCACTTTCTGCAATAGCTGCAGCAGCATGATCTTGAGTTGAAAAAATATTACAAGATGCCCAGCGAACATCTGCACCTAACTCAACCAAGGTTTCAATTAAAACTGCTGTTTGGATTGTCATGTGCAAACTCCCTGCGATTCTTGTTCCCTTTAGAGGTTTCTTTGTGGTGTATTTTTCTCGTAGCGCCATAAGTCCAGGCATTTCTTTTTCTGCAATTTCAATTTCTTTGCGACCATAAGCAGCTAATGAAATATCTTTAATCTTATAATCTTCCATATTATTTTTAAATTTTATTATTAATTATCTTTTCCTATTTCTACTAACTAACTGGACGTCTAGCTAGTGCCCCGTTTTAACACTTTCTTTTTTTAGTTTCTGAATTGAGTCTAGATGTTTCTCGTGAATTCTTGCTCCGGGACTTGCAACAACCAATGAAGATGCATGGCTAGCAAGTTCACCTGCTTCCCTTAAACTCAACCCCTTCACTAATCCATGCAAAATTCCAGCAGCGTACATATCACCAGCTCCATTTGTATTTTCAATATCCACCGAGCATGGGCTGATTTTGCAAATTTCTTCACCAGACTTAATAAGACTCCCTTTCTCACCAAGCTTCACGACTGCCACATCACACATTTTTGCAATATAATCCAATGCTTCCTCATTGTCTTTTCCTGTGAATTCTCTTGCTTCATCTTCATTTGCAAAAACCACATCAACATGCTCACATATCACATCAGTGAAAAGAATTTTGTTGCGATTGATTAATGCTGCGTCTGACAAATCTAGAGAGATTTTAGTTTTAGCGTCCTTTGCAATAGCAATTGCATGGAAAAGTGCTCGACAAAGTAACGGGTCTTCAAGTTGATATGCTTCTATATGAAAAAATTTTGCATCTTTAATTTGATCCTCTTTTATGTGCTCTTTCTCAAGTGTATTGGCTGCACCTAGATGTGTCGCAAATGTTCTTTCACCATCCGGTGTAATGAAAGTGAAGGCATGCCCAGTCACGGACTCTTCTTGATGGTGAAGAAATGGAGTAACTCCCTCATCTTCTGTTTGTTTTTTGTATAATTCCCCATATTCATCATCTCCAACAGCTCCGATAAAGCCAGTTTCCGTTCCTAGGGCGTTTGCTCCAGAGATAGTGTTAGCTGAACTTCCTCCTGGTGAAACGCGTTTTTTTATTTGTGCCGTTTCCTTCGCAATACTCAAACTCTCGTCTTTTGAAATAAGCTTCATGGATCCTTTTTTGAGATTCATTTTCGATAAAGTGTCTTCATCAACTTGCATCACAATATCCAAAAGAGGACTCCCGATTCCAATGACGTCATGTCTTCTTGAAGTTTTTTTTCCCATTTATTTTCCATTTGATTTTTTAATCGCTTTTCCAGTCTATCATATTTATTCTTTTCATCAAATCCAAAGCAATTAAGCATGTTTTTTAGCAAAAAATATCACAGATTGGCAAAAAATAACTAGATGTTATATACTTAGGTAAAGCCTTCAGAATGGAAGCATGCAAAACTGAAACCCACCTGGATTAACAGGGAAAAACATTTTTTCCGATAATATTTTCAAGGGACTCAAACATCTTCCTGCATTGAGGGCTTTTTATAAAGAAAAATCACTACCGTAGTTTCTACAGTAGCGATTTTTTTGTTTTTTTCATTTTTCATTATCAAATTCCTTTTGTGATTTCCCGATCAACATATCTTGCTAAAATTTCAGCAGTTTCTCTTGGAGGAGGGACCATAAGATATTTATCAACGATACTATGTGCAATTTCATGAGCTACCATTCCTACACTTACATCACCCACTTGGCAATAAACACTGTCTTCCCCAGGCTCATACCAAGCTATCATAGGCTCTTGCTTTGGTCGCTTTCTCAAACACTCCCTGTCTAAAGATTTTTTATCAGAGAAGATCTTAAAAGAAGTTTTTCCAAACCGAGGATTGTGCATCCCAAGAATTTTCTCCACTTCTTCAAAAATTAAATCGAGTTTATTTTTAACAACATCTGAGATCGTGTTGCCCTTAACAACGTTTTTTCGACAAATAACCTTCGAATTAAAGACTCTCAAATCATCAATGGATTTGAAAAATACCTTGAAATGAGCAGTTTTATGAATATTCCAACTAGTCCTCTTCTCATCGGCAAGGCTCATTTCCATCGTTACAAAAATGCAGAAAAAGAACACTATAATTCTTAATAAATCTTTTGTTTTGCACATACTAAACATGCTTCCCTCCTTTGATATTGCTATCTTATTACTACTTTTTTAATGAAAAATTTTCAATGTGCTTTCCTTCGAAATGACCATTAATTAGAGCACGAATTAAACAAAAAAGCAAGTACTAATGCTCGGATTAGTACTTGCTAAAAAATCAAAATTGTTTAAAGATACTTTCATTTACTCCAATTTACAGCTGCCAAGAAAATCATCTCCTGAACTAATGTACAACCTTTTGGGGTTTTACTTTACCTTATTCTCTAGCTTCATTATTCTTGTCCTTCTTCGGCTTGCTCCTGTTTCTCTTTCGAAAAATCACTTAGTTGCTCCTGTTTTTTTCTGAATTCTTCTCCATCTAGATAGTCAACAAATTTCCCATATTGAGAATGGACACCTTTAACCTTTCTCGCATGTTTGATCGGACACCAAAAACGCTCTGTTCTACCTCCAATTTCTCCTGAATACGCAATCAGGCAATTCACATAACTACAATACAGGCAGTTAATCTTTTCGAGCCAGTTTAAATATGACAAAAGCACACGATCAAAAACAAAATAATCCTTCATTTTCACCAAGGGAATTCCATAGAGCCTGAAAGCTACTTGGTGATACAATTCAATGAATAAATGAAAGATAACAGCTGGGATAAAAATGCTGTAAATAAAAGGTGCACTCAAAGCAAGCTTAAAACTCACCCATGGCTTTGATTTCAAAATTGAGCTAATTACACCAACTTTCCATTTTCGTAACTTAAATTTACTGCGAATTGCCTCAGCAATTAGATTCCTTTTTTGCGATAATTTCTCAATTCTCTCCTCAAAACCTTTCTTAATTTCTTCTGAAAGTTGTTCAAGTTTTTCAACATTAACTTTTCTTTTTGTTGTTGCTAGGATTCTTCTTGCTTCTTCAAGTTTTTTTTCTAACTTTTTTCCAAAATCAGGCATCTTTAATTTATTTATTGTTTTAAAAAATATTTTCAATCATAGCACCAAAAAAGACATCTGGAAATGCCTTTTTTACTATTGCCTTCAACTTTAGTTTTTTGGTGCAATCTTTCGAAGTCGTTTGATAATTTTCGGCAACTTCTCGATCACTGTTTCGATTTCTTTCTCTGTGTTGCTACTCCCCAGAGTAAAACGAATTGCACCATGTGCATCTTCCTTTCGAATCCCCATTGCAAGAAGCACATGTGATGGATTCAGTGCACCTGAAGCACAGGCTGAACCAGTTGAAACTGCAATTCCTTCGAAATCTAGGTCAAGCAAAATTGACTCCCCTTCAATACCTTTAAATCCCAAATTGGCATGGAAAGGAGAAATGTTATCCATGTCTCCGTTCAAAACTACATCGGGAATATTCTCAGTGACTCCTTCAATTAGCATATCTCTTAGACCAGAAACTTTTTTTGAATTCGTTTTCCTTCGATCCTCTGCAAACAACAGCGCTTCACCAATTCCAACAATTCCAGGGACGTTCAAGGTTCCACTGCGCAAGCCTTTTTCTTGGTGACCTCCGAATTGAATTGGCTCCAAGACAATATTATCTTTAACGAATAAAACTCCAACACCCTTTGGTCCAGATATCTTATGACCAGACAACGACATCAGATCAACTCCTAGGTCTTTTACATCACATGAAAAAAAGTTAGCAGCTTGCACTGCGTCAGTATGAAAGTATAGTGGAAATTTAGCTCCTTCTTTTTTTCTTTTTTCTTTAACTTTTTTAATAGTTTTAGCTATATCAAGAATTGGTTGCACAGCCCCAGTTTCATTATTCACATACATCATGGAAACAAAAACCGTATTATCTTTTATCAATTTTTCGAACTCGTCTTTTGAAACAATTCCCTTTGAATTCACCGGGAGATAACTGACTTCTATATCATCCTCTTTTTCCAGCAACTGAAAACATTCTAGAACTGCTGGGTGCTCAATAGTGCTGGTGATGATATGAATTTTCCCCAAATTATTTTTTTGCAATGCTTTTATTAAACCTAGTATTGCTATGTTATTTGCTTCTGTTGCTCCTGATGTGAAAACAACTTCGCTGGCCTTGCAATTCAAGAACAATGCTGTGTTCTCTCGAGCTCTTTGAACTGCTAGTGAAGCTTTTTGACCGAAAGTGTGGATTGATGTCGCATTGCCAAATTCACTAGTGAAGTATGGCATCATTGCGTCTAATACTTTTTCATTCATTGGTGTCGTAGCACTGTGATCAAGATAGATTTTCTGCATATTTTTATTTACTTTGTTGATAATTATCAATAGCTTCTCGTAGGGCGTCGATGCCCAACATTGAACAATGAATTTTTGCTGGTGGCAATCCACCTGCGTCTTCTATGATTCGATTTTTTGTAATGGCTTTTGCTTCCTTAAGCGATTTTCCTTTCGCGGCCTCGGTAAGTAAGGATGAAACTGCAATAGCAGCAGCACACCCCAATGTTTCAAAGCGGATATCTTGGATATACTCCTGCTTTGCAGTCCCGTCACCGTCTCTACTACCGACTTTCAAATATATTTTCATCACATCTCCGCAAGCAGGATTCCCTTTTTGCCCAATTGCGTCAGAATTTTTTAAAGCGCCCAAATTTCTTGGATTGCGAAAATGATCAAGTACTTGTTTTGTATACATATTTTTAAAATGTTTATTCTTTTATTTATGATTTCTTTCAACGTCTCTCAATGAAGTTTTAGTTAAGATGTCCCTAGTGACACCTTGGATTTCCGCCAAGAGCGAAACAACTCCACATTTGTCTTTTTTTTCACAAATAAACTCTCCATCATGGGCCAAGCAATTAGAAGGACTGACCCCTCCCTCTAACACATTCACAATTTCATAGACATTTATTTCCTCAGGTTTTTGCAAAAGTCTATAACCGCCCTGTCTTCCTTTTCCAGATTCAACTAAATTAGCATTTTTGAGCTTTGTGAAGATTTGCTCTAGGTATTTTTTTGAAATGCCTTCTCGAAGAGAGATTTCTGTCACAGAAATAAATTCTACTTCCCAATATTTCGCCAAACGAGCCATTGCTCTGAGTCCATAGGTCGAACTTTTAGAAAATTTCATTTTTCTTTTAGTTAATTGTAAATGTTTTTAATGCCTACCTTTTTACTATGTATTAATATTATAACTAAAAACAAAGCCTTGTCAACAAAAAAGAAAACAAAAAACACTGGTCTCAAATGAGAATCCAATGTTTTTTGTTTAATAGAAGACTATTTAAAATCTTTCCTATTTTTAGGTTTACCCAACGAAAGTTAGAGCTGTTCCTAGTTTATCGGCTCGTCCAGTTCGACCGATTCGATGAACATAATCTTCATATGTAGCTGGAAGATCATAGTTAATAACATGACTAACGTTTGGAATATCTAGACCTCTTGCAGCAACGTCAGTTGCAACTAGAACATCAATCGAACTTTGTTTGAACATTTTCAAAACTCTCTGTCTCTTGTTGTGAGGCTTGTCACCATGAATAGAATCCGCTTTGAATCCTTTTTGATGCAATTTCCTTGAAAGCTTGTCTGCTCCATGCTTTGTTCGAGCAAAGACTAGAACTTTTTCAAATTCAGCTTTATTCAAAACGTCATGAAGGATTTCAATCTTGTCCCCGCCAGTTTTCACTCGAACAATGTCCTGCTCGATTTGCTTCGATGTTTCACGAGTTTTAAGTGAAATTTTCTGTGGGTTTGTTAAAAAATCTTTAACTAAATTTTCAATTTCTCTTGGGAATGTAGCAGAAAATAACATTGTTTGTCTTTTCTTAGCCACTAATGACATAAATAACTTAATATCACCAATAAATCCCATATCCAGCATTCGATCAGCTTCGTCCAAAACGACATTGGCAAACTGTGACAGATCAAGTTTTTTTCGATCGATTAGATCTTTTAACCTTCCGGGTGTTCCAATTACTACGTTATTACGTCTCTGCAGATCTCTGATTTGTCTGTGAATATTAGCACCACCAACTACAACAACAGATGAAATATTGGTTCTTTGTGCAAGTATCCTGAACTCTTCTTGAATTTGAATTGCTAGTTCCCGTATTGGAACAACAATAAGCACTTTTTCCCTAGGATTACTCAAAATTTTGTTAATCATTGGGATTAGAAAAGCTGCTGTTTTTCCAGTTCCTGTATTTGCTAGCCCAATCACATCTTGTCCCTCCAAAATAGCAGGGATTGCCTCGTCCTGAATAGGAGTTGGGGTTTTAAAACCTTTGTTTGTGATTGCTTGCTTCAGCACATTGCTGATCTTGAGTTCATCAAAAGAATAACGAGGTTCGAAAACCTCTTCTTCTTTAACTGGCTCTGCTTTACTGATAAAACGATTGATGTCAATCGTGTTGCCAGTAAATTTTCTTCCTCCGAATCTTGAACCGTTTCCAGGTCTTGAACCGTTTCCAGCTCCAGATCCTCTTTTTTTCCAGCCATTATTACTGCGCGGCTGTCGCGCATCTCTCTTTTTGTACATTGTATCCAACATAAAAATTAATAATCATTTTATGTTTAGATACTCAGTAGTTCTTATACAGTTCTTGACAAGCATTAACATAAAAACTAAGTATACCACCTAAGTTTTATTTTGTCAATAGATACCATCTTTGAGTTTTAAAAGAAAGATTTATTATTCTCTTTTTTACATTACTTTGAGGCATTAAAAGACCTTCTTAACGCACTCTATTGGAAAAAGTTGACAGTATTTTTAACTACGCTATAATATAAATAATCTCAAAGAGATTACAAAAAGCTTCCCTTCGCAGTAATGCAACCAACACAGCATGCTAACGATTTATCGGAAGCTTTTTTCATTGCCTTATAAGGGCTTTGAAAGATTTTTCACATACTTTGTCTGAAAAATTTGACAATCCTCTAGATTGCGTTATATTATAAATAAGCTTCAGAGAAGCAAAGTACCAAAAAAATATTGTTCTAAATTTGAACAAGCTACAAGTCCCCCATATATTGCATACATGCAAACCCATTCTTTTTCCAACGCATGTCAACGATTTATCGGGGACTTTTTTTATCTAAAAAATATATCGATGGGGCTACTTCTTTTTTAATCTCTCGATTTACTATTGATTTTTGCACGTTTTTATGTTAAAGTTAAACATCTTTGAAGACAAAAGAGTAAATTAACAATCTTTCTAAGGGAGAAGTATTATGAATACTTACATTGTTGGGATGTCCGTTTTATTCGTCCTTCTTACGATCGCGATTGGCGGATTTATCTATTGCTTTTGGATTGCCATTAACAATCGCATTGTTAACTTTATCCAAAGGAATGGTGGAAAATGGGTAAGCGACAGAACATATCTGGAACTCCAAGCAAGTTCAGGCGTTTTGGAAATTGGTTATCTTAACCATCCAATCACAAAGTTTGGCCTCTCTTATAGCGAGGAAAGGGAGGTTTCCGGAATAAAAAAAGCCTACGTAGAAACAGTTTACACTTTAAAGAAATGTTGGCGAGGTTACAAAAAGGAAAAAATTCTCTGTCTCCCCCCAGCCACAGCCTAATAAGGCAAAGAAAGTCCCGTCAACATATTTAGTTGACGGGACTTCTTTTTTTTATAACAAAAAAACAATGAAATCCTACTTTTCTCTCCATATCTCATAGAAAAATACTCCTACTTTCCAAAAAATTATACTCAGGAGCGCATATAGTGCAAATTTGAATCCATGGAAAAAGAAGGGGTTTCCTTTTTTGAGAATTTCCAGCTCTTCCACAAAGATTACTTCGCAAGCACCTGCTCCGCTATCACCAAGTTTCACACTCGAGTTCCAATTGCTGATTTGATTTTCATATTTCCCTAGATTTCCATCCATATTTTCGGCTTTCACGTTTACCAATTTACCCCTCAAGTGGATTTGATCACCCTCAACAATCGACATTGCCTTTTTACGAATTGCTTCATCTTCAATCACGAGATGATTATTAGAAACTTCAGCCCAAGAGAAGTTTGACTCGCGACTCCAATTTCCAAAACAAAATCTAAAATCCTGACGAAAGTTAACAGAGCTATGACGATATGCTCCACTCCTAATGTTTTCCCCCCAAGTCATACAAAGATCCATTGGGAAAGCATTACTAGCTCTCGTTAAACTAAACCAAGTATAATCCAATCGATTCACCACTAAGGCTGACATTTCATATTCATAGAGTGGCGTCAAAGTAAACTTGAATCCATCTTGGGAAAATTCAATCGGTGAAGAATCTGCAAGCTCTGTTCGTATTGGTTCATTGAAAAGTTTTGAATTCGGAGATTTCACACTTTTAAAATTGTTGCGTGCGAAAAAAGAAACTATTAAAAACAAAACGAGTGACCAGAAAAAAATTCTCTCAATCCTTTTATTTATTTGGTGATTAAACTTCTTCTCGGCGTAGTCTACGCTCTCATTTTTTGGTTTTATTTTTGTTTGTTTCTGTGGAATCATGGTTTGTAATGTTTAACATTATTCTAGCACAAAAAGCCAATATCCCCGAGGGAATAGAAAAATAGCGAATCACAATGTAATCCGCTATTTTCATTTTCTTTAGGTTTAAAAAAAATTATTCTGCATTTTCCTTGGGCAGAATTTGATTAAGAATAACTCCAACAATTCCCGCAAGGCCTATACCAGAAATAGAGAAGCTCCCTAAGGAGAACACCAACCCACCGATGCCAACAACTAGAATCAGGGAAACAATAATCAGGTTTCTGTTGCTCTGAGGATCAATTTTGCCTCTTAGTAAGATTCCGATACCAACGAAGGTAATTGCTCCAAACAGCAGCATCATGATCCCGCCCATTACTGGCACAGGGATTGTTTGCAACAAAGCTCCCAACTTTCCGATAAATGAAAGTAAGATAGCGAAAATTGCCGCCCAGGTCATGATGGCTGGGTTAAATGCCTTGGTGAGCGTTACTGCTCCAGTTACCTCAGAATAGGTAGTATTTGGAGGCCCACCTAGCATTGCAGCAAAGCTAGTTGCTAATCCGTCGCCTAACATGGTTTTGTCAATTCCAGGATCATTAACATAATCTTTTCCAGTCACCCCGCCAATCGCCAAAACATCGCCAAAATGTTCAATGGCGGGGGCAATTGCTACAGGAACAATAAAAAGGATCGCAGCCAGATTCCACTCTGGTAAGACAAAACTCGGCACAGAAAGCCAAGCAGCTTCTTTGACTGGTGTAAAATCAACAATGCCAAAGAAAATTGAGAGAACGTATCCCACAATAATCGCCACTAAGATCGGCACCAATCGGAACACACCTCTGGCTTTCAATGTCACTATCACAGCGACCAGCAAGGTGGTCAAAAAAATAATTGCGGCGGTCATAGGTGCTACCAGCACAATACTTCCATCGCCTGTCTTCCCTGTGGCCATGTTAACACCAACTGGGGAAAGCATGAGCCCAATAACCATGATAACTGGCCCGGTCACAACTGGCGGCAATAACTGATGCAGGAATCCTCCTCCGAATTTTCGAACAAGAAAACTCAAGAATATATAGAAGAAACCAGCAAACAACAAGCCACACATAGTGCCAGGAATTCCCCAATTTTGAACGCCATAGATAATTGGAGCAATAAAAGCAAATGAGCTGGCCAGAAAAATTGGAACCTTGCCTTTGGTAACAATTTGAAAGATAAGAGTTCCAAATCCAGCTGTGAAAAGAGCAACGTTAGGATTAAGCCCCGTCAGAATTGGAACGAGTACTAGCGCCCCAAAAGCAACAAACATCATTTGTGCACCAAGCAGAGCCTGGCCTCCCGAAAAATGATAATCGGTTGAATGAATACTGTCTTTCATTTTCGTCCTCCCTTTCTTGAGTGTTTTTACTACCATTAAAGTCAAATCAACAAGTGTTGATTCTCGAATCAAATTTCTCGCCTTGTAAAATAAATGTACACAAAAACCAAACCCTCCCAGGCATGGTCTTTAAAGCATATTACAACAATACAAACGTAAATGCAATGGATAAATCCTCTACTGGAAAGGAAAAATAAATTGCTTTAAAATATTCAAAAAATAAATTTCCTTAATTCGGTCTCACCCTCTCGCAAAATCTCTAGTTTATCTTCCGTAATACTAACTAAACTTGAGGGAGTAGAGCGTAATTCACCTACATCTAGAAAAAAATCGATTTCGGAGCCAAAATATTCCCTTGCCTCTTTGGTATTTTTTGCAAATGGAAAACCTTGAACATTAGCACTAGTTGAAATCAGTGGTCCCACTTGGTCAATAACTCTTCCAATCAATTCAAAGTTGGGCAATCTGAAGCCCAATGAACCTTTCCCTCTGTGCAAGAATTCAAACTCTTCTTGTTTCGAGCTTGGAATTGGAAGAATAACCGAAACTTTACCTGGCCAAATTTTTTCAAAAAAACTTCTCATTCTAGAGGAAATTTCAATGCCAAATTCTTCAAGTTGCTCGAGCTTACTGATTAAGATAATGCATGGTTTATCCAAATCACGCTTTCGCAGGGAATAGACTCTTTCGATTGCATTTTTGTTTAATGCACTGCAACTGACTCCATAGATTGTGTCGGTTGGCAAAACAACCACGCCACCATTTTTCAAAACTTCTACCACTTTTTTAATCTCACCGATTCTTGTCTTCATCTTTTGAAATCTCTTTTAAATTTAAAATGAACACTCTACCTTTTCCTCCAATCCTTAATCACTAAAGCTCCCCTACCCTTATCTTCAATGGTCAACTTTTGCTTAGCTTTCCAGTTGTATTTATCAATAAATTCTTTTGGAATACTCACGTAATAACTATACTCACTCTTTTTTGTTAATTTTCGAATAACTTTTTCCATTTTTCTGCTTTATTTTTTAGAGTCCTCTATGGAGTCCTCTATAGAGGACTCTAGGGATGGCTTTATTGTAGCATACTACCCATAAAAAATTAAACTTAAAACCAAACTAAAAAGGCTTGATGTAAATTTACATCAAGCCTTTTTAACTTTGATAAGTCCTGGGATAATCATGGCCTTCTTTTTTGATAGATAACCTCTCCTTGTTTAGACAGAGCTTCCAAAGAGTGATGGTCAATAAGCAACCCTGGATAGATTTCAGCTTCCGTTCCGGGACAAATTACTTTTTTGCCCCGAACTTCCACAACCCGAAAAATTTGATTATCAGTGAATTTTCCACCCTTTAAGGTTTTAAAACAATAATCGGCCGCAGCTACTTCAATCCGAAAATTTAACTGGTAGTATCGCTCAGGCTTAACAGCGTATTTCCTGGCCTTCGCAAGGAAAATCTCAGCATCTGGATCTAAGATAGACATTTCTTTTTGAAGACCATCCGCGACAGCCACAGCCAGAATATGGCCTGACCAAACATGAACTCCACCAATATGTTTCTTGAATCCTCTGGTTTTGTGAAAATCTACCCGACAGCTCTTCGGGATGTCATTGTCAGAATAAAAAGCTCCTACGTTAGCCACAACAGTCACAAGATCTTTTCTACCCATTATAGAGAGCAACAGAAAAGTGCCTTCTTCGATTTTTTCGAGAAAATCATTTATTGGCTTGTTTCCATAGAAAAAACCACCACTCATTTGCAGATACCTGCTGTGATCAAGTTCCGTGTCTGCTATCTCTTCGGCAAACTTCTCTCTGAATTCTTCTTGATGCTCAGCAGGGGCATTGAAAGCTACCATCGGGAACTCCTGACAAAAATCATAGATCTTCTGACCCATGGGCAATAGTTCAGTTGGTTTGTAAAGCGCCTTGGACTTCTCCTTGGTCTTCGTTTCCATCTTTAGTCTCCCCTAAATTTATAGGTTTATCTTTCTTTTTCAAAAAACTCCTTTTAGTAACTTGTTACTATACCATTATTCTCACAAATCATCAATGTCAAAACACATTTAAGCACCTTAAAAACTTTTTTCAAACAAAAAACAATATTCCAAAGAATATTGTTTTTTTATGCGGGGACGACCGGACTCGAACCGGCGACCTATTGCGTGACAGGCAATCGCTCTAACCAGCTGAGCTACGCCCCCATAATGTCTATTTAGTTTTCAGAAACAACCATTTGATAACAAAATAAAGTATACATGATTAGTTTAAAAAAGCAATAGTAATAAGACTTTAATTGCTCTTTTTTTGATAAACCACTGCCTGATAAATTGAAATTACGATTGCTAAATAAAACCAAAACATTCCCATCAGAAGTCCTGAGTTGAACATGTTTGGCACAACAATAGCAACCCCAGAAAGCAATACAAACGAAGAGAATATATGCTGTTTATTCTTGTGAACCCTCGAAATTGACCAGAATATTAAATATCCGACGATATAGACTGCTATCAAAGTTGCGATAGCTCCCATTGAGAGAAAAATTTCCAAAACAATATTAGAGGTGTTCAAACCACTACCATGATCATCTTCCCCCAAAAATGAAGCTGTACTCCCTAGTCCCTGCCCCAATAGTGGATGTTCTTTGATTTCTATAAATGTCTTTTTGTAGATGTCTTTTCTGATATCAACGTTTGGATCAGAGCGCATGATTGTTGTCACAAACATTTTATTGTCCTTTTCTTTTTGAATATCTTCCAAATCAATGTGTCGACAACCGAAAATTTCCAATTCTTCCATCTTCAAAATCTCGCTTGGTAATTCGTTGTTTTTTTGGCAACTAATTGTGATTAACTGCTTTCCACTAATTGAACTTGCAGCGCGATTCCCAAAATGAAAAGTTGAGAGACCTGAGAGACTGATCACCAAAACAGCAATCATGCTTAAAAAACCAATGACCAATATATTTTTGAAGGTCTCTTTTAACGAAAATATCTTATGGAAAATGCTATCTATAAGCAAAAGAGTGATGTAAATAACAAACACCACAAAAACGCCAAGCCAAGCGCTCCTCGAAACTGTTAGCAATAAGACAGAAAAAGCTACAATGAAATATAAATTCACAAAAAAACCAAAGATGCGCGACACACCGAAGCCTGCAACCATAAGTTTACTTTTGTCTGGTTTTGCCATTTGGCGAAACCAAAGTAGCGTTGCTATCATCAGTGTTATATACACTCCCAACCAGTCAGGTTCCATAAAAGTCCCATTGACTCTTGCTGTAAAAACTTGGAAGTCTTGCCAATTTAGCATTTTTGCTATCGCTTGATAGAAACTCCAGAAAATCACAGGGACTGAGCCAAATACAAAAAAGAGCAATGTTTCGATAATTGAGTTCTTGCTTTGTGTGAAATTTCGAATCAGCCAATACAAAACAATAAATGAAAACAAGATAATTGCTAATTTCAAAGAGATTGTTTTGAGTGGTGAATTAACCACTGCCAAAAATGCGAAAAAGGGAAAGATGAGGACGAGTCGATCAAGCGAGTTGAAAGCTTTCTGAGCTGGAATCAGCTCACAACTCTTCTTGTTAAAAATTCTGCAATATAAACAGATCTTTTTGATACTCAGAAGGTTAAATGTTGGATTTTTCTTATAACCCTTAATTGCTATCACAAGAGCAAGTATCGCACCCACTAATTGGAAGGGGCGCAGGTTAAATGCTAATTGTTCTGGTGTAATAATGATGTTCTCAAGAGGAATAAGCATTATAAAAACTAGAAAGCTTCTTTTTGGAAACTTAAAACACAGATAAAGAGTGCTGGTAAGCAAAATTGCAAAAAACCAAAGGCTTATTTCGCCTTTAAAAAAAGTACTCCAGATTATAAGAGTTGAGCTTATTAGAAAACCCGTGGTTAAAGTGGATAAATACTGTTTAAAGTTCATGCTAAGCTTTTGTTAATAATTTCATCGTCTTTTTTGTAAACTTCTTCCATCCAAATTTCTTTGCTTTATTTTTTGCATTTTGAACTCTCTCTTTAGCAAGCTCATTCGAAATAATAAATTCCAACATCCCTTCCGCAATTTTTTCATCATTTTCTGGATCAACCAAAACAATCTCGCTTTCATCTGCAATCTCGGGAATAGAGGAGACATTAGATGCCACAACAGGACAACCAACACTCATTGCTTCCAGAACTGGCAAACCAAAACCTTCGTATAGCGATGGGTAACAGAACAGTTTCGCACCAGCATAAATAGCAGGCAACTCCTTCTGCGGAACAAAACCAATTGACTCAATATACCCGCGAGGAATTCCATTTTTCCTCATTACCTCTTCAGCAATTCCTGGGACATCAACAACTAATGGGATTAGATTTGAATGAAAAGATCCCGCTAAAATTAATCGTGGGATTTCCATTTTCTGGTTATGCCTAGTGTACAGGATTCCATACGCCCGAAGAAGTGCATCAACATTTTTTCTGACATCAAAACCACCCACATAAAAGATGTATTCTTCTTCTTTGAGTTTAAATTTATTTAAAATTTCCGTCTTTTCTTTTTCGGGAATTTTTTTGTGAAAGATCCGATCACAATCAATGGGAATAACAGAAATGCTATCATCTTTCGTCTGAAAGAATTTCACTATATCATTTTTTGAATTTTGAGAAATTGTGATAATTTCGTCGGCACTTTGAATACCTTTTCCAACCAAACTATAGTAAAGTTTTTTACGAAGATTGTTTAAGTATTGCGGAAATATCTTCCAAACAGTGTCATGTACAAGCATTACATGTTTTGTGTTTTTGAGAACCGTTGGAGATTGATACAAAGAAAACAAAACATCACATCTGTCTTTTTCTACTTGCCGTGGTAATAATATTTTTTCCCAAAGAATCTTACGAACCAAATCATCTCTTTTATAGAAAGAGTCAATAATGCATTTTTTAAAATTGTCTATTCCCTCAAAAGCAGCCTCTTTCTCCAAATAAACAACAAATTCGACCTCCCCAAAAACAGTCTTCTCTTTTTCCAGCTCCTCCCTCAGAACTCTCAAGAAATTTGCACAAACTTGCCCAATTCCAGAATCCTGCTTGCGAATGAAGGATCCATTGATTCCTATTTTCATTATTTTATTTTGTTTTTGAAAAATATCTTAAATATGTATTCCTTTTTTATCACAACCACTATGGTTAAGCAAGTCTAAATCTTTTTCTATTTCTATTAGATTTTCTAAATATGCCTTTACTTCATTTAATTCTTCTTCGATGACTTCGATTTGTCTTTTATCAAAAGAATCTAACAGAATAGCAATTTCTGCTACACGCACAAATCGATCAATTGATTTCTTTAGATGCCTTGTTTCATAGATATAACTCGCCAATGTTCCCGTTGAATATGGATAGTATTGAATCGAATAGTCTGAGAAATATTCGTCTGCAACCCACTGCAAATCATAGGAAATCTCGTCCAATCTTTGAAGTTGTGATATCAAATTAATTCTTTCTTCTCCTTGCAACCAGACATTTTTCTTTGGCCAAGCACTTTCCTCTTCGATATTCTTCAAGCTAGCATCGACACTTTTAATAACTTTTCTTGTTGCCACAAAGTGATCGACATTCTCGTTTCTGATCTTGCTTTCGAGATAACCCTTACTTGCTGTTGTAAAAGTCGAGACTGCTATATACCCACGAAAAGTTATTAAAAAAACAACATTTGCAATCACCACGAAAGCAAAAATAAGAAGAAATTTATTGTGATTCCTTTTTAACCACGAAAGAAAAGCTTCGGCAATTTTAACTATTTTTTTAAAAATAGTTTTATTTCTCTTGTTTTTCATTTAACGAATGTTTTTATCTTTCTCATATTATACCAATTTAGACATTTTTTTGGAACACTTGTCGCATTTTGCTTTTAAGTGCTTTTCTTTTTGAATTCCAGGGATCTAAAAATTTTCTAATTCCTAAGAATTTTTTTGCATCAATTGCCACAAATTTTTCACTTGCAGAAATTGTATGCATCCCTTCGCCATATTCTGATTTTTTATTTGTTGCAAATGTAGCGATGGACTCCTCTTTGAAATCTTTAATCGAAAGACTCTCAACTTTGTTTAATATAATTTCTTTTCCATAAGTTCCCTCACAATTCTGGGCTGGTCGAATCAGTTGCTTCTTCCAAAAAAACAAAGGTCCAGCCATGCGAGAATTTCGAATATCTGACTTTACTGGATTTTGTGTGAATGCCTTCCATTTTCCAAACAAGTCCTTGGCATGGAAAATGCAAAGGTTCTCATTACAACCGAGTTTATCATCTGAGCAGAAAATCCACCATCTGTCCTTTGAGAAATGTAGTGTTGCATCAATTCCGGCAAAATTATTGATTAGAACTTTTTCCTTTTTCCATTCCAGGGGAAAATTAGTTGCTCGATAGAGTGCAACTTCCTTCTTACTTGAAGTCTCAGGAAGCATGAAGATTTTACCATCATAGGAGAAAACGAAAGGGTAAGAGATGTGATTATCATGATCAAGCGCCACTTTAGCTTCTGAGGCAAAGATCGCTCCACTTTCATCCTCAAGAATCTCTGAGACCATAATACGGCCTTTTTGTTTTTTATATTCAAATTCTTCAAAGAAAAGAAAAGTTGAACCATTTTTTTCGATCAAAAAAGGGTCAGCACAAAAACTATTCTTGTAGTCTGAGAATAGCCAGTTTAAATCTTTCTCTTTTATTTTGCCTTCTACGAAATCGGAAATTTTTCCACGAAAAATAGCAATGTTCCACTGCTCTTTCCAGAAATATTCCTTAAATTTTCTTATAATGATCTTCATTTGAATTTTAGAGAAATTTTTTTAAAACTCTTTTTGCATATTTTATTCTAGGAAAAAACTTACCATATCCCAAATGTTCTTCTTTCGCTTTTTTATATACATCCAAAACACCCTTTGAGATAACATCCCAACTGTAGCACTTGGATACTCTTTCTTTTCCTTCTTTGGCTTTTTCGTAAACTTCTTTTGGATTATCTAATAGCATTTTTAGTTGCTCTGTCAAATCATCAACATTTCTATTTTCAAAAGAAAATCCTGCATTGGCGATAGCTTCCAGGTTTTCTGGAATATCTGAAACCAATGTTGCTGTTTCATATGACATTGCTTCTAACAATGCAATCGACAAACCTTCAATTTCTGAGGGTTGCACGAAAAGATATGCATTAGAGAAAAGTTCTGCCAACTCCCTACTATTCCCGTCTAGGTTGCCTGTAAAAATAATATTTGGATTTTTTGCTGCCATTTTTCTCAACATTTTCTCATACCCATCTGGATGTAATTCATCTCCAGCAATCACAAGCTTCTTGTCAGTTTTCAAGCGATTAAATGCCTCAATTAAATAATGAACACCCTTGCTTTCCACTAGTCTTCCAACGGAGAGAAAAAAATCGTTCTCCTTAATTCCCCATTTCCCAGCATTTTTTAATTCAATCTTTTTATATTCCGGAACTCCATTAGGAATATATTCCCCACTTATTCTATATTTTTTCAAAACTATTTTCTTTAAATTCCTGGAAATGACAATTAGATGATCTGACATCAGACAACAACTTGCTTCACCTAATTTCAGGGATACTGTAGCAAAGGATCCCCATTTTTTATGTCGATAACATTGAGAATGAAATGTTGCTACGATCGGAGTTCTCGGGTTTAAAATTTTAGCTAACCAAATCAAAAGAGATGGACCAATCGAGTGAAAATGAATCACGTCCACTTTGTGTTTCCTAACATCAAGGCAAGCCAAAAAAGTGTGTGCAAGCGCATCAAGATGTTTTGACGCAATAGTTGGCAAACTAATTAAGCTTACTCCTTTATATTTTTTCAATTTTTCATCCACATATTGTGGTCTTGTATAGGCAATTGCTTCAATGCCCCGTGAAGCCAAGCGAACCGATAGTTCCTCAACATGTCTTTCGACTCCCCCTTGTAGTGTCGGTATGCCTTTTTGCCCAATAAATGCTACTTTCATATCTCTTCCTCTATTTATCTGTTAACTATTCTTGTTTTATTCCTCCTGTTAATCTTTTCTATGCCACATTTCCTTGTGTCAGATTCTGATATATTTCCATTATCCTTTTATAGAAAACATCTTTACTGTAGTGCTTCTCAATAAATAACTTCCCTAGCAACCCTTTTTCAAACATCTCTTCTTTATTTTGAATCGCATATTCCATTTTTGCCTTCAGTTGATTAACATCCCCCGCTGTGAAAAGAAGACCTGCATTGCTTCTTTTAACAATCTCTCGTGCGCCTCCCAAATCAGAAGATATTACAGTCTTTCCTAGCGCCATGGATTCTAATAGTCCGTATGGGGCATTTTCATAGCATCTAGAGGGAGTCACTGTGAAATTGGCACGAGCAATGATTTGAAATAGCTTCTCCTTCTCCAGTCTTCCTAAAAATTTAACACTGCCACTTACGTTCAATTTTCTTGCCAGCAAAACTAGATGTTCTTTTTCTGGTCCATCTCCAGCAATAAGTAATGGGATATTTGTTTTTATTTTGGCATAAGCTTCTATTAAATCACTTAGGCCCTTCTCAGTCGAAAGTCTTCCAAAGTATAAAATAAAGCCATTCTTATAATCACCGATCCCCAATTTCCAAGGCTCTATCTCAAAGTTGGCAGCACCGACCAAAACAGGATTTACTACTTTTTCAATGTTTTGACAAAAACCAAATTCTTGATATTTATCAATCAAAAAATCGCTTGGCGAGATAAAGTAATCTACCTTATTGAAGGTTCCTAGCAATTTATGCAATAATGATTCTATAACACAAACTGTGCTTTTTAAATATGAGTTGTATACACATTTATCAGTGATACATTTGTGTATTCTTCCTTTGCTATTTTTTTCCCAAATCTTGCCACGAACACTCAGGTTATAGCTAGGGCTAACAACTTTATAGTCATGCAAAGTCCAAACAATTGGTATTTTCTGTTTTTTCAATTCATCAATTACGGATGGGCTTAAATGATGGAAGATGTTATGTAAGTGTGCAACATCCGGCTTGAAATCAGATAATAACCTTCTTAGTTTAAGGCGGGTTTCAAAGTTATACCAAATTCTTCCAACAATTCTCATTTTCTCTATTGACCCAAATCTTGCTGAATCACTCAACTCATAATACTTCACAAAATATTTTCTCCAAGGTGAACTATGATCTGCATTTGTTTTTGTTGAAAAATGAGCTACTTCATGACCTGCTTCTTCCAGGATATTGATCGAGTCAAAGAATGCCCGTTCAGCACCACCACGAAGAAAAAAATTGTTATTCACCATTAAAACCTTCACAAGTTTTCTCGATAATAAATTATTGCTCTCTCTTAAAGCGCAACTTCTTGATTTGAATATACGACTGTGCTAGACTGTCCTTTCCTAGACTCAGAGTCTAATCTACTCTCTCGTTTTCAACAAGATGTTGCCACGCTTTAAATATATATAAAGCTATTTAAAATAGCACAACGAAGTCACTATGTCAATGAATATGCATCAAAAAGACCAAATAGGAGCAACATTAATAATATTTTTGGTTACACTTTTTGTAGTGATATTACCCTTTTTAAATCTATCGTTCTTACTCACTAGCCTTTTATTTTTAACTTTTTTTGCATTTATAATTCTCCAGATTAATTTAAGATGGGGGTTTTTCCTTTTTTTAATCCTACGCCCAATCTTGGATTTTTCATCAGAAATGCCTCTTTTCGAAGTTGGAAAAATCTCAATTAATCTTGCGTCTCTTTTGGGGGTGATGATTATATCCACAACGCTTCTTAGGATTCCTAGTAACATGGCATTGCTCAAAAAGGCTCCTTTGTTGAAGTATTGGCTAGGATTTACTTTAATTTTAATCTTAGGAACTGCAATCTCATTCAACAAAACCACGAGTATCTCTGAATTAATCAGGATGCTGACGATATTTTCATTTTTTATTCTTGGGTTTATTGTAACTAGAACCAAAAAAGATGCTTTTCAAATAGCAAAAGTGATTCTTATTTCAACCATGATTCCACTTTTAGTTGCTCTTTATCAATTAATTACCGATTCGGGCTTAACATTGTCATATCAAGACGTGCCTAATCGACTTTTTGGAACATTTGCTCACCCTAACCTCTTCGCTTTTTCATTAACATTTTCAATTGCTCTTTCTTTAGTAATGTTTCTTGTTTCCAAGAAAAGTTCCCGAAAATGGTTCTATGGGTTACTCCTTTTAGTTTTTACTTTTTTTCTTGCACAAACATACACTCGTGGTGCTTGGATTCTTTTTGTATTTATGATTCTTAGTGCTGGCTTTTTAAAATTGCACAAACTACTAGTCTTTTTTGTTGTAATATTTTTTGCTTTATATATGATAGCCGAACCAGTTAAGGACAGAGTTAATTCAATCACTACACTCTCGCCATACAGTTCGATATCTTGGAGATTCAATCTATGGCAAGATGCTATTGTTTATGCAAAAGAGGCGCCTCTCTTGGGTCATGGGACTGGGGTTGCTGAAGAACTAATACAGGAAAGACGTGGTTTACAACTTGGCTCACCTGCGCCACATAATGATTTTTTAAAAATATTATTGGAAAATGGAATCGTTGGTCTTCTTGCTTTTGTAGCAATTTTTGCATCACTATCAAAAATATTATTCTCTTATTTCCTGTCCGAGATAAGATCAAAAAAAACCAGTAATTTAAGTTTTCTGGTTTTAATCTTTCTTTGTTTTGCGCTTGGTCTATACGCGGCTAGTTTTGGAGATAATGTTTTAAAAGCTACTGCCCTTCAATGGTCATTTTGGGCTCAAGCTGGTGGAATCATGGCGATTATCCGCAAAAAGTGATGCCTATGCTTATAAATTAGCACTTACTTTTGAGCGCTCTTTTAACCGTTCTTTTGCAAAACAATAGCACCCTCCACAGCAAACAAACCGCCTTACTTTTTGAAAAATAGAAGTTATATTGTTTCAGAAGTTGATTCCCAAACTCACGTTTCCAACGACTATCACCAACAGAAAAATCAACCAATCTAATTCCCAGGCTCTGCAAATGTCGCAAGGTGTGAAAGACTAGAATATTTCCTGGTGTTATTTTTCCAAATTCAGAAACAAAGGCAGAGTTTGTAATCAGGAAAGTTTCTTTGGAAAAAATACCAAAAAGATATGCGATCTCTTGATCATCTTTCTTTAAAAAAGCTATTCCTACATTTTCATTGTTGTTTTTTATCCAAGAAGCATAGACTTTCCTTGTGATCTCTCTCCCAAAGAGGGATATTTTTTTCTTTCCTTTCCAGCTTTTATCCTCAATTGCAATCATTTTTTCAAAATCAGCAGTTTCGCTTTTTCTATGAAATTCAAATTCAACTAAAGGTTCTGATTTGGTGAGCTTCTTTTTGAATTTCTTTTTTGTTTTTTTACTCATATTTTCAAAAAGGTCTCTCCCGAGAACTAATCTTGGACTTTTGCAAGAAAACTCAAAAGAACAGTTCTTAATGATACTTTTATCGCCAGACATAAATAAATTCAAATGTCTTGCTTCTATTTCTGCTAAAAAAAGATTTTCTTCTTCCGTAACACTCTTTATTATCGTCTCCAAGATTCTTGGGTCACCAACCTTTAAACACAAAGATGAACGATCAATTGAACCGCCAAAGTTATCTGCGCACATCAACACCTTGACTGCAAACTTTCTACCCCAGACAAGTGGAAGTACGGCAACTAACTCTTTTTTTCTATAACAAAAAAAGACTATATATTCTTCCAGAGAAGCAGTCTCCAAAAAAGACATAAAGTATGTCGGAGAATTGAAAAAATGCACATCATCTGTTTCATCCCACAATCTTTGCCACTCTTCAAGTTGCAATTTCTCAAGTTTTTTAACTTTTTTGACTTGATATTCTTTCAAAAAATTGATATACATATAAATTATTCAACTTATAGGTATATCAATTTTCTAGCTATTAGTCAATAGGAAGCCGCTCTTGAAAACCTCCACGACCCCTTGGTAAAATATTTTCAAATAAAGTTTAAAGAGGCAATGTTATAATATAACATTGCCTCTTTGCTGTTCTCTTGAACAGTTGATTTTACTTTCGTCAGACATCGTCTAACTTTTTTCTTAGTCAGACTCAGCCTGATATTTGTGGAGCAAAAAACAAATTTGTGCATAAGCACGAGTTTTATGATTGCTATCTCACAGTTATCAGACGAAGGGACTTTAGTTGTCAGTATCCTTTTCACTGTTTTTCCCTTGATCTCCATTGAGTGCACCAGCATTGGTGTTCTCCGGGGATATTTCCTGAGAATCTGTCTCAAGGACCTCTTCTTCGTGTTCTTCAGCCTCAATCGGTTTCTCTTGTTTCTCTTTTTTTCTGAAGAATAGAGCTTTAACGATCAGGAAAAGAACGATAATAACTATAACACCACCCAGAAGGTACAGAAAACCCTTAAGGTAGTCAATACTTCCTTCTAAAGTTTTTCCTAAAGCCTCCATTGCTGTAAGCTTCTCTTTCTGCTCGACGATTGTCTCATTGGCAACAACTAATTTTCCTTCGAGGTTGCCGATGCGAGTATTTCGATCCTCAATCACGCCTTTCAACTTGGTGACTTTTCCGTTCAGAGCAGTAATGATCTGACTGGAAGATGTAAGATCTTCTCTTACATTTGCCAATTCTTCGGAAAGTTTCGTAACTTCAACTTGCCTTTTTCTCAACTTGCCTTTGAGGATCTTATTGGATTTTTCCGCAACTCTTAATCTCTTTTGAAGCTTTGCAACTTCAAAAGCATTGAGAATTAGGTCCTTTGCGATCATCTTTGTGGGAATGTAAAACACAAACCCCGGTTTGAGACTTTTACAAGCTTCCATTGTCAGCCCATTACCGGCAACAATTTGGCGAATTTTTCTAAGACCAGCCCCGGAAACTACATTGGCAATATCGCCGATGGTGTCACCCGAGGAGTCATTGGTCAATTTCAGAGCGTGAAGATCGGTTGTTCCAAAATTCTTTGAAATGTTTTTAATCCTTTGAAGTTCGTTGGCATTCCTGGCTGCTTTCAATTTAGCCCGGACATCTGCCAAAGTAGTGACTTCGGATATCTCTTTTGCCGCCGCAAGCTTCTTCTGAATATCTTCAAGAGATGTATCAGCGAAAGCTGCAGTCGTCCAAAGAAACATCACCGCAATTGCCATTATAACTGAATAAACAACATTCTTTTTTTCCATTGTTTCTATTCTCCTTTCCCTTATGGGAAATTGCTGATTCTTATGATTGTTGAATCTCCCTCCCATCTAAATCAAATCTTAAATGGGAGTTCGGTAAATGTGTTACCGTAGGTTAGCCGCTTTCAGTTTCGAACTATACGCTTCAAGACTTACGAGATTATTGATATGGTGCCTTTGCATTGCTCCTTCAACCTTAGAAAGGTTGTCGAAATATGCTTTGGAAAATTCCGCATCAGAAATCAATTGCTTATCTCTGGCGCGCTTGACAACATTAGCTCTTTCAAACCATGCTAATGCAATGCCTAACTGAGCCATTTCAAGTTTTTCGCCCTTAACGTTGTCTCTGGTAGCCTGGTTTAAATGAGCCTGGAAAACACTCAGTGCTTCCAAATCAGTTCTTTCAGAAGAAAGATACTTTTCTAATTCAACTTCAGCTACTTGCAATCTTGTTACACCATTCGGATCAGGTACTGCATTTGCGCACATCGCGAGAGTTAAATACTCGTCTCTCTTGAGTTTACTAATAACAGAAACTTTTTCCTTAGGCTCTGGTTGAACGATTTTTGCTTTATCAGCAACAACTTTTTGCTTTTCTGTAGAGCTTAGAGCAAGAAACGTTTTCTTGAAGTCTATGACTTTAACAAGCGCAACGGAAAGAAAGGGGTTAGCCTTAAGTCCATTACTTCCACTAGTTCCACTGAATGCAGAACCAATGCTACCACCAAGTGGCAAAGCACTGCTACCTGAAAGGCTGAGTGCACCTGCAAGCAAGGCTCCAATGTTCGCGCCTTTTGCTTCTGTGCCAAAAAGAACTTCAGCACCTTCACCAGTTGGAACGAAGAAATTCGCTCCGAGTTTCATGGCTGCTTCTGAAATCATCATCCCTAAATCATCCGAGGAAATGTTTTCAAGCTTCAAGCTTTTGTACCATTTCTTAAACCCTTCACGAGTTTGGAAGGTGATACTGCCCATTGCCAAATAGTCAGTGCCCTTTATTGCGCGAGCATCTGGATATTTAGCATAGGGACGAACAGCGTTTGTTGCTGGAAGGTCATAGAGCACAACCACATTGGCAGTTCTCATCAACATCTTCCTTGCTTTCGAAAAACCATCAATTAATTTCTTTTTCTCATACTTGTCTTCAACGAGCTTAGATTTATTCCCGAAATAAACCGGGATCATTTCTCTCGTGATAACATTAGGTAACGCCAAGTAAACTCTTTTGGAGTCTTTTAAGCTCCAGAGACTACCTTTTGTTACAGGAATATTTGGTGTTCCAGGAAACATTCCTTCGAATGCTGGCATATAGGCGCTGCCCATATACTTATCTTTACCATCTCCACCGCCACCGTTTAATACAGTGACATTAATCTCATTTTCCTGACCAACTTCAACCTCAACCTGTGAGGCTCCATTGTCTTCTGCAAAAGAAATCGAGGCAAATGCCAACGAAATCGCCATTACCATCAAAACAACAATCTTTCCCATTCTTTTCTTCATAACCGTTTCTCCTTGTGGTTTTGTTACACACATTTAGTGCGCAACTATTTGTTTGCTATTAAATTGACAAGCTACTGTTAAATAAACTGTTCATCACTTATTGCACGAATGTAATAAGTGATAAATTGGGTTATTCACTGCTATGAAAGTTCTTTGACTAACTTGACTGACTCAAATTCTCTTATCTTGTTTAAATATTAATCTTGATTTCCTATTATACTCTTTTTTTAGAGTTTTGTCAAGAGAAAACCTGGAATAGTAAAGTTCACTATTCCAGGTTTCTTTGGTCAAATGACCACTTTTATAATCTTGGCATAAATGCCGGCAAATATTATGGTGCAGGATTCACATTAATCTTTAAGGTTCCGAGCATCTGACTCTGTTGTGTTGTCATTATACCCGCGCCATTGTCGGTTGTCTGATATGAATTGTTCAGCACCTGCGAGTCGAGAGACCCAATAGTTCCAGGCGTTGCACATACCAGACCCGCCATATTAATTCCAGTTTGCATATTTGCAGTGAGACCTGTGTCCCAGGTGTCAGCAGTGAGATTGGCTCTCATATGATTGTCTGAAAATACACGACCGCCTTCAAGGCCACCGTTCTCAGCCAGTGTATCAAGGCTTGCAGTGGTAACATCCTGAATTTTAATTCCGCCAGTTCCGTCAGCACGTTCCTTTAGGATTTCCAAGCTCTGGGATGCAACATTAGTGATCGCCGCTGTTCCAATAGTTGGTGCGCCGGCGAGAGTTCCAATTTCCAGACTGGTGCATCCTTCGCCCCAAACCTGATTGAGACTATCAATATTGGTCTCTCCCCAGAGAGATCCATCATTGAAACCGTTAACAAATCCACCATTACATTCGCCATCAGGGCATTCAAATGAGGTGATTGGTTCGGGTTCGGGACAATTATCCGGGCAATCTGCCATGGCAATTGTTCCGAAAGTCATCATGATCGAAAGTGTCATTGCGAGTGTTACGAAGAGCTTTTTCATTGTTTCTTTCTCCTTGTTTGGAAAATAATGTTTTGATAGCTGGAAAATCCTGCTACCGACTTAGTTGTAAAACAATCTTCTGCGTCCCTTTGGTTCCTCCTTTTTATTCTTCCTTTCGTCAGAATATTTGAGATTATAAAAATTTGAGAGTACTTTGAAACGATAACCGTTTCTGCATCCGAAATTTTTTTAGTCTCTTTCGGACGCAAAATTAATATCAATTCATTTTCAATAATTTACTATGCAACGAATAATCTTGAAGGTCAATCTTACTCGTTATCACAACATAGCACGATTGTAATTATTTGTCAAGTTCTTTCATTGTTTTAATTTCCAATAAATTGCTCTTTTTTTTCTTGAAAATATTCAAATCATTTTCAGGTGCTGGAAAAATAACAATATAAGCAATTGCTGTCCCGAGCCCTGCTATAAAAGCGATTGTAAAGTTAAGCTTTGTATTTGGAGACGTCAAGCCAATGATTGAAGAATCTACGATTTTCAATCTTACATTTTCACCACTATGAAATCTTGTATGTCTGTTTTTAAGAACTTTAAAGATTCTAACCGAAATATTTTCAGCTTGTTTCATATTAGAATGCTTCACTGTTATTTCAATCATGCCAGAATCACCAGCGCTTGAAGCACTGACAACGCTTTTCCATTTTTTTGCGACCTGATCAATTTCTGGTTTTTTTTCAAAATACCCCCTATTAACGCCAAACTCTTCTTTTGCAACCTCATCATAAAAAGAATATGTTGTAATAACTTCTGCCAGAATTTCACTTATATATGTCCTAGATCTTGCAATCGCATATGGATCAACATCTCTATTAAACTTTGGTATGACTAAGACTTTTGATTTAGCACTATACCTAACAGGTTGTAAGAGGGTAAAAATAGTTGCTACAAGCAAAAAAACCAGTGATATCACTATAATTGTCTGTCTCTTACTTATAATAAATTTTAAATCCATCGTTTTAGCTGTTTTTAGAAATATCCCGTAGGTAATTTAATACTATATAATAATACATAAAGATACTTTTGTCAATGCTTTGAATCTTTGTCTCACCGCCTTAGAATTCTAGATTAAAGATCTCCTTGTAATAGTTTGTTTAATTTTTCTTTTATTTCCTCCTCTGAAACTTCTTTTTTGGGATCTACTTCCCTTTCAGCAATATCTTTATTTTCTTTAGATTCCTCACTTTTAAGCAGTGTCTTTTCTTCCGTAAGCTTCTTAACAAATAAATCTTGGTTATTTTCTTGGTCCATAAAAACAGGCAATCCATCAGGGGCTTGGGCTTTTCTACCTGACTTCCTTGGCATATCATTAGTTTCAAGTTTTTTTACTGACTCTTTTACCGGATTAGTAAAGTGGTTTTTTGGGCTGGTGCTCTCACTTGCTTGTTTCTTCTCTGCTTCAACTGCCTCTTTTTTTAAATCACTCTCTAATGAGTCCTGTTTTTGTTTAGGATCAAGACCATTCTCAATAACGAAAGCTTCCTCACTCTTACCTTCTGCTTGCAACATTTTTCGCATCATCGCTAGTTCTTCTGGATCCATTTCCATGTGATGACTTGTTCTTTCAGCTTTTTGTTCCTCAAACTTCTTATCACTAAAAATAGACTTTCCGTATAATCGAGAAAATATATTGTCTTTCTTGGACTCTTCTATTACTGGACCTTCTTCTTTTTGTTGATCTTGCGGAGATAAACTTTTATCAACACCTTGACTATCATCGGAATTCCCGATAAAATCGATGCTTTCAATTTTAGCTATTTCGTCTTCCAAGGCGACTTCTTTCTCTATTTCTTTAATCTCCTTGGGCTGTTTTTTCTTTTCCTCTAAAGAGTCTTCGGAGATACCTTTTGGTTCTTGAGCTAGAACCTTTTCAATCTCTCTCTTTTCATCTGCCTTCTTTCTTTCAGCAATTTGTTCGAAATCCTCTTCTGAGTCGATTACCTTACCTGCTTTTTCAGTTTCTGGCTTGGCAACTTGTTTATCTTTAAAGTCTTTATTAAGGGATTCAGTTTTTATTACTAACTCAGTTTTTTGTTCTTTTCTTTGAGTTTCATCTTTAGTTGTCTTTTCGTTTACTTTTTCAACTAAAACAGGGTTTTCTTGGGGCTCTGCCTGTTTCTTTTCCAAAATTTTATTAAGTCCAACGCTTGTGAGTTCTATTGCGCCAGAATCTTTTTTATCAGCTTCTTCGCGTTCTTTCTGTAGGGCTTCTTCATCAATAGCAGCTAGAATTTTTTTGATTTGGTCTTCTTCGTTTTTCTCTTTTACTTCTTTTACTTTAATGACACCACTGTCGTAAAACTCTTCTTTTTCGAGTTTTGTGGTTGATGTTTTTGCTTTTTTCTCTGGCTCCTTCCCTCCAATTTCAGCTTCACGTGCTTTATATGCACTCTTGCTATAGACATTTTCCCCAGTCTCCAACTCTTCAATTCCTTGTATTTGACCCTTTTCTTTGAGTTTTTTGAAACCCTTAAAAGTTTCTCCTGCCTCAATTATTCTGTGATATGTTTTCATATCTACCATCGAATCAGCTAATAGAGGATCTCCTAGAATTTTTTCTTCTTTTCCAGCAAGAGGAAGCTTGTCTATTACCCGCATATTCTCCCAAAAATTGTTGTCACCAACCTCTTCTTGAGGAATCTCTATTAAGTCCTCTCTCTCAAAAACTTTATTCTCTATTGTTGAGTTTTTTCCAGGAATGGTCTCTAATTCGATGCTTTCTTCTTTAAAATCAACAATATCTTCTTCTTCGGGTATCTCAATATACTCAAGCTCATCCATCAACTTTGTAGTTTCACTTTTCGAATCAAGCTTAGTTCCTTGAGTTTCAGTTTTGCTTTGAACCTCAAATGCATCTTGTTTTTCAAGATACTCCAAAGACGCTTTATCACTCCGCTTTTCTAGTTGTCGAGCTAGTTGATCTCCTATTTGTTGTTCAATATTTTTGTCTTCAGGAAAAAAATCACCCTTCTTAGAAGGCTTTATGAGCTTTAGATCAAAATCTTCATAGAAATAAATAATCAATAAAGAACCAAAAACTCCCACGATTAAAGCAATCGCTGTATTAAGTATTATATTAGGATACGCGACTTTCGAAGCCGTTATTGGTCCGTCGATAACCCTTGTTTCTACTTCTTTTCTTTGACCAAAGTAGTCTGAGCTATTCTCTTTGAAGTTCTTGGCAATACCGAGTGCTATTTTGTAAGAATCTTCGTTTTTTGGATCAAGTACTGAGATTTTAAGCATTCCTGTGTTTCCAACTATTTCAGCTCTTATCTCATCTTTCCATTCTTTTTTCCTTTTTTTAGCATCCCGAGAAAACCGCCTTTCAATAGCAATATCTGTCTCTAAAACACCTTTCATAAAGGTTTCTGTATATAATATCTGATTGAATACACTACTTAGGTATTTGGCATTTTGAGAGGCTGTTAAAATATCGGTGTTTTTCTGAACAATTAGAATTGTTATATCCGATCTATACTTTGGAGTTATTGCTGTGGAAACAAAAAATGTAACAGCACTTAACATAAGTGATATATACAAGATTAATTGCCATTTTCTTATTACCTTCGAAGTAAAGTTTTTCATCGTGTTCTTGACTATATTCTGCCTAAATACAGTCTTTTTAAAAATCATATCAGATTTATTATGACTTTCCTTTATACTACAAACAATCAAAAAAGTCAAATGTCTTCTTGTTTTCAAAATAAAAAAACCATAGACTGTGCTATGATTTTTAATTTTGTGTTTTTAATGGAATTTTCAGAGATCTTATCGAGGTAATAACTGGGATTGTTTTAAGTTTGGAATAATCTTGAAATTCCAACATCGGATCGCTTAAAGCCAGGATAATATAATTTATAAAGGGGAATTTTTTCTTAACCATTAGGGTTTCCGAAACAATGTCATTGACAAACAGATCACCCTTTTCAAGCGCCAAGGATTCAAGTTTATTCAATTTAGTATCCCTGCACACAATAAATTCATCAAAAACATCAATGAGGCCAGTTTTTTCAACCTTTGCCTTTTGCATAAAGTCTCCTCCCATTGTCAATAAAATCAATTTATTCCCAACTTTTTTCTGTTTTGTTAAGAAATCATACGTTTCATTTTCTATATATTTCGAAAAGTCAGCTTTCTTGATAAATTTTTTAAACATTCTTTTCGCACCTTCCTCCTCAAACTTTTCTGTTTTCTTTTTGATTTTCAAGCAATGTTCTTCGAAGTCATAGGCTCCACCAGCTTCTTTTTTACAGTGCTCCTGATACGTTTCTTGGATAATCCTAGATTCTGCGCCAGCACTCTGCAATATCTCAAATAGATCATTCTTGAATAAATTCGTTCTGAATAATGTATGGTCCAGATCAAAAACAATTTTCATACTCTTTATTTATTTCAAAATAACTTCTATCTCCATTTCTTCTCCGCGAAGAATTTTTAATTTTATTACTTCTCCTGGATTAAATTCTGAAATTAAGTTAGCAAGTGGTTTTTCTATAGTAATTTCTGTTCCATTTACGCTTAATATAATATCATTTATCATAATCCCAGCTAAATCAGCAGCGGAGTCACGTCTGACTGCCAAGCCCTGTTGCCCAGAAAAGGAATATATCAAGGCACCCTTGGTAACTGGTAAATCGCTGAGCAAAGAAATCTCTTTATCAATAGATAGGTAATACACACCGAAAGTAGCACGTTTTACTTGCTTGCTTTTAACTATCTTGTCTATAGTGCTTTTAATTTTATTTATTGGCATTATAAATCCTTCAGTTTTACCATCCTTTACAATCGAATTAGCGATCCCAACCACAGTTCCGTTGAAGTCAAGGACTGGCCCACCTATATTCTTTTCATCAATTTTTGCATCAGTTAGGATTGCTCCCTCAATTTTCTCTGAAGAAGAGAGCTGTGAATTTAGTAGCGTAAAGGTCCCATCAATTTCGTTCACAACTCCCAGGGAAAAGCTGTTTTGATATTCTCCACCGGTATTTCCAATAACGATGACCTTCTCGCCCGACTCCAATTCTCTCGAGTTTCCAAAGGTTGGTGTTGGGAGGTTCTCTTGTTTGGCTTTAAAAAATTCTAACTCGGAATACTCATCGCTAAAGATCAACTCTGCATCAAATTCTCTGTCATCTGAAAGTAGGATTTTATACCTTAAGATCTCTTCTGGCTGGTTTTGCCTACTATCTCTCTTTTTAACACTCGCTATCAACCCATCATTTGTTATTATAAGGCCAGTTTTTATACTCCTTGAAAGATCCTTGCTAGTTTTAATCTCTTGAAAACCTTCTGTTTTTTTATTGCTATTTTCTGGATAAGAAACAATCTTTACGACCGATGGTAAGACATTTTGCGCAGTTTTAACAACTGAAAAATCCTCCTTCACAACAATTTGCTCTGTTTTATTTATTACAGTAACATTATTGTTAACCTTCTTGAAAAAAGACCATTTATTAAAAGAATCTTTTGATGAAAGATAGGGCATCAGGAATCCATCCATAAAAACGCCTGAAAGTCCCCCCAAAACAACAATCAATAAAACTAATGCAGTAATTTTTATAAAATTCTTCACTTGCTAATCAATTTAAAAATAAAAAAATCACAAAACTAATAATATATTACGTGATTTTTACACAACAAGCGTCCATTGCGCTGAAAACAAAATACTTCCAACTGCTATCACTGATAAAATCACATTCGTTACAATGGAGCTTTTAGATAAAGACCCCCTTATGTACCTTCTTATAATATCCCACATAATGAAATAAATAACCAGTGCGACAACTCCAGTTGTTAAATATCCAAATGGCCAAAGAGCAAGCGCCCAAATTATTTGACCCATAATCAATGAAATAATAAAATTCAACATCATTAACCTCAAATAGTCTTGCTGCGCATAAAACTCTAAATCACTTTCTTTTTCTTTTCTTATGAATTTACCTCGACGATCTTTGACGCGCTCTTTTATTTTCCGAGAAGCTTCGGATGCAATCTTAAGCGATGGTAGACCAATTAAAAATGCTGAGCCAATAAAGGTTACGACTAAAGACCAAGCGCTGATGCTAAAATTGAGATACCAACCATAATTTGAAACGAACCAAAAGAATCCAGTTGCTAGGGTTGCTAAATTAATCATGCCTTGAGCCGTCTGATCACAATCATAGAGCTTTAAGCGATATGCACCAAGTAAGGCTAAGTAATAAACAATTCCGCTTAAAAGTACAAAAACTTGCCTTTCTAGTTTCCCATCAATTAAATACAATAAACTCAAAGATCCTAGACTTAAAAAAAACGGTATCGCTAAAAAGCGCATTTTTCCAGTCATTGGCCAAACAACTAAAACTGAAAAAAGAACCAAAAAAATAAGCACCTTAAAAAACAATAACTCATTAGAAATTGAAATTTCCAGCGCAGTAACAAAAATCAGACTGAATAAAAAGGCGTTAAGCTTGAATAGCATTCTCTTTTGAATATCTCAATTACTAAAAAACAATCATTCTATCTCTCTAATATTTCCATTTCGTTCCCTCCGATACTAACAAATACTGATTCCGCATACTCACTTGATTTCTATGGCAAAATTTACTCTATTATTTAGCCTCCTCTAGTTTTACCTTAATAATCTTCTCTGAATTCTTACTCCAAACATTTAAAGTTATCTCATCACCAACATTTTTATTCCGAACCATCCTTGAAAGATCAGTTTCTTTCTTTATTTTTTCGCCATTAATTTCTAAGATAATATCTCCTTCTGATAATCCAGCTTTGTCAGCAGGGCTTCCCGGGACAATTGCTAGGTCGCTTGGGCGATCACCTCTAACAATAATTGCTCCGTAGTCAAATTTCAAACTATTAACTTCTTGAAGATCCTTATTTATAACCATATATCTAACACCAATATATGGTCTTATGATTCTCCCTGTTGATTTTACACTTTGATAGATTCTCTTAACATTATTAATTGGAATTGCAAAACCAATATTCTCAGCGCCCTGCGCCATCGCAACATTAACACCGACAACATTTCCCTTTAAATCAACAATAGGTCCTCCAGAATTTCCGGGATTGATAGCAGCATCAGTCTGAATAACTTCCTCTAAAATCTCGGATTGTCCACGCCCATTACCAGCACTTATACTTCTCTTGAGTCCGGAGATGATCCCTTTTGAAACAGTATTTCTGAACTCACCAAGAGAGTTTCCAATTGCAATAACTGTTTGTCCAGCCTTTAGTTTATCTGAATCACCCAATTTAATTGTTGCTAAATTTCTTGCCTCAATCTTAATAACAGCAATGTCCAAAACAGTGTCTCTTGCCAAAACAACAGCGTCATATCTATCACCATCATTTGTGATAACAGAATAATCTGCCTTATCGTCATCAACCACATGTCTGTTTGTAACAATATACCCATCTTCACTTAAGATAAAGCCCGTTCCACCGCCAACTTCTCTTTTCTCAGTTTCTGGTGCACTTTTTGGTGCACTTTTGAATCCGAACGGACTAAAAAATGGATCACTTGCGAAGGGGTCTGAAAAATAACTGTTGAGCTTAGGAACATCTTTTGTAACAATCACGCTAACAACTGCTGGAGAAGACTTTTCAACTGCATCAATCACGGCAGATTCTTCTTCTATGACGCTTATTTTTGGAAGATCTTCGTTGGCAATTCCATTGGATGAGTGTAACAATTCCTTCATTGGACCTTTCCTGTTTTCGAGTTTGCTAAGCATACTCTTAATACCCTCAGTACTAAGCTCACTAGCTAAAAAACCGGAAACTCCACCAACGAAAGCACTTATGAAAACACAGATAACTATAATGGACATCTTTAATCTGTCAATTTTTTTCTTTTCTGTTTTGATGATCATATCATCATCAGTTTTTTTGATAATCAAATCAGGATCTTGTTCTATTAAGTTATCGCTCATCCTAGCTATTTTTTATTTTTTATAAAGATATAAACACTTACTCTGTGCATTCAAAAACTACAAACTAAAATGTTCTAATTTCGACCAATAATTGCGCCAACTGGGCAGCTTTCAATGGTCTCTTTTATATTTTCTTTATCACAAAGCTCATTGACAACCTTAGCAATATCTCCTTCCATCTTGAAACATTCTGGACACATAACCTCACATGTTCCACAACCTATGCATTTTTCTTCATCTATTGAAATTTTCATAAAAAACTATTTTACTAAGTTATTTGCCTCTTTATTTGATACTTGGATCACCTTTTGATCTATTTTTTATTCTTTTCTCCATCAATCGTGCCTCCTCATCAGCAAAACGAATGTGTCCGCTAGCTTTATCCCATTGATAATCCTTCATCCAAACTGAAACTTTTGTTTTCTGCTTCTCTTCTTCTATCCATTTAACAAAACTGATTCCTCTTTTGAATATTTGACGAATCTTAACTTCTCTCCTTTTTATTATATCGCCTTTTTTAAAATCATCAAATTCATCATCATTCTTTGCAATCTCCTCTATTTCTCGATAATCTTGAAGTTGGACTATATGAAAGCCTAAACGACTAGGAATTATTCCTGAGATTTGACCCTTTTGATACTCTCCTATTTCCATCGCAACCTCCGTACTGATCTTGTCCAATGGAAACCATCCCAACTCCCCGCTACTTTTCTTGCTTTCGCCTTCTGAGTATTTCTCTACAATATCCGAAAAGTTTGAACCATCCTCAGTCAATTCCGTTTTTGCCTTTTCCATTTCAAGGTATTCACTTTGCTCTTTTGAAATTTCAGCATATTTCTCAAGTAATCTTTTTGTATACATCTGATAAACTATGACTTTATCTCTTAAGTCATCAAATTTCCAACCATACAATGAGGCCAATCTTAATTCTACGGCTTTTTTACTACCAGCTATTGCAACTGCTCTATCAAGTTCTTCTTGTGCATCTTCTATCGTTATATTGATCCCATGCTTATTCGCTAATTGCTCAATAATCCTATCCTCTACTTGCTTATCAAGAATTTCTCGCTCCTTTACCTTTAGTCTCATTTTACCGTCCTTGGTATTGAAATCTACTCGAAGACCTTTACTTGCTAGATCTTGGTCTTCATAAAATTTTCTTACAGCATCAACGTTTTGGATTAATTCTCTTGTCGAAATCAACTCCCTTTCCTCCCCAACAAAAGCCACTGGATATGGAATCTTCTTGAAAATCGGTCTTGTGATTTTTCCAAGTGGTCCATAGAAATAAATTCCAATTGGCACAATTATTGAAATTGTTACTAGTATTGCTATAAGCAGAATTAATACTTTTTTAAAGTGAAATTTCCTAGCAAACTCCCTTAAGACAGAGGCTTTATTTTTTATTTTTTCCGATTCCTCCCTCTTTTCTTGCTTCTTCTTTTGAGTGAGCCTGTCTTGTTTCTGCTTGTCTTTTTTCGGCTCTTTTGCTTTTCTTAGCTCCACTATCTCCTCTTTCGCATCTTTCTTTTTTTTATCTTTTTTCTTTCCCATATGTTTATATTCTTCGCTTTTTTATCTTATTTTTAAGCTCTTTTTGAGAATATCATAAAGACTTCTTTTTTTCAAATAAAACTCCTTTGCGTGAAAAAAATTATCTATTTTTCAAAAACTCCAACAATCCATGATGCAGGTTTCTTTTTCCATCCCAAACAACAGTATTATACCCCTTCAAAAATTCATCCGGACTTTCATCCCTAAATGTTATTGATCTTACCTCTTTTGGCAATGCTTCACTGATATGCCTATCCGTGCCACCTCTTATTACAGAGAATTTATCCCCCCAAGCTTCTAGGTAATTAGGATGCTTCAGGATATCCTTAGGTAAGCCAAGCATACTCAGAATTGCTTCGTCGTGAATAATGTGTTTTACTGCAGTTTTTTTAGAGACACCCTTAATTGCAAAGTCTATCGCAAACGTTCCAGCTAAGCGAGCCGAAACTGGGATGTTATTTTCTGTAAATAATTCGTCTGCTCTTTTTGAAATTAAAGCTCTTAAGTCTAACTGTCCATTAGTTTTTGGTATCTGCATTCCCAGTCCTTCAGCCTGTTCTTCTGATAAATCCGTAGCATTAACAACTTCGAATGTAATTTGAGGCCCCCTATCATCGAGCATGATTGAAAGTGGCTTCAGTTTACTCTTCTCTCTGAAGACTGGCTTTGTCATAGTTGGATACACTTTTAGTCCAAACTCTGAAATTAATTGTTTAATGATTTTCCTCCATTGTTTCTTTTGTGCTTCAGAGAAAATTTTCTCATACTTATCATAATATGGTTCATCGTGAAGCTCTCCGTTGGGATCAAATCCTTGAACTTCAGTCCCACTACAATGCGCAATCAAGACGCCTTTTCTTAAACTTTTATCAATTTTATCCGTTATTCTTTTTTGGACGCCCTTGAGACCATGACCAGTGATCATAAAAATGATCCGTCCCTCCTTAAGAAGTTTTTCTAGTTCGATAATCATTCCCTCACTAGCCTCGGTGTAAACTGCAGCAATTGTCTCATCTACATCTGAAATTATAAGTTTTATATCATCATTAAATTTCATAATCAATTTATTTTTAATTATTTAAATTATATAGTTAGAGTTTACTATTCTTTTCTCATCGCCTCCATTGGAGAAAGTCTTGAAGCTGTTATTGCAGGCTTCATTCCAAAAACCAGTCCCGTAATAATTGAAAACACCAAACTTAAAACTACAGCTTCTATTGTCAATGGAAATTCCAATGCAATTCCCGGTAATTTACTTTCAGCAATCGCTTGAGCTAGTTTAGAAAAACCAAAACCGAAGACAACACCCAAAAAACCACCGGCAAAAGTCAGAAATGTTGCTTCAGCAAGGAATTGCTTAAAGATGTCTGAACTTTTTGCACCCACAGATTTGCGAAGACCTATTTCAAAAGTTCGTTCCGCAACTGCAACATACATCACATTTGTGATTCCCACTCCGCCAACAATAAGTGAAATTGAAGTCATTGCAATAAGCAAGATATTCATAGTGCTGATTATAGTGCCAACCATGTCAATCGCTTCGGCAATACTCATAACTCCAAAATCATCATCATCTGGGTCATCAATGTCGTGCCTATCACGCATTACATCCTCCATCTCTAAAACAGTAAGGTCAATCTTGGATAAGTCATTGACAGCGAAGATTGCAAAGGAAATATAATCCGTACCAAGAACTTTTTTTTGCAAAGTTCTTGCAGGCATGTAAATCATTTTGTTAAAATCCAAGAAACCTCCCCCTCCACGCTCTTTCAAAATTCCAATAACTCGATATGATTGATTATTAATTTTGACTTTCTTTCCTAACGCATCCTCATTTCCGAACAGCTTTTCCTTGACTCCTGCTCCTATAACAACAACTTGCTTTAAACTTCTATCGTCTTCGTTTGTAAACATCTCACCGCTTTCAAGTTCAAAATTCTTGTCTACATCAACAATCCCCGCCGTTATTCCAAAAATCATTGATGTCTCATTTTTACCCTCACGACTAACAATGTCTTGGCCAAAGCTACCTGCATACCAAGATCTCACATTTTTAAGCTCTGCAACTTTTTCAGCATCACCAATTTTAAAGGTAGTGATTTGAGCACCACCTATCTGAGAAGAAGCGTTTTCTGAAGAAGCGTGCTCTGTGTTAGGAGTCTTAACTTCAATATTAATCACATCAGTTCCAAACATTTCAACTTGTGACATCACAAAACGTCGTACTCCTTCTCCAAGCGACATTACAAAAACAATTGCCATTACACCAATAACAATCCCAAGCAATGAAAGCATTGTTCTTGCTAGGTTTGTAGTTAAATTTTTCCAAGCCAACTTAATGGCCATTGCTATTGTGCGCATTTTTAGAATCTAGTCATATCTTAATGCTTCCATTGGACTGATTTTTGAAGCTTTTGTTGCTGGATATACACCGAAAATTAAACCAATCCCGAGAGAAATCAAAACAGCTGTTATGATTGAAAATGGGGACAATAAAAATTGCCAGTTATACCCCATTGAATTTATAATTACAGCCGCCAAGAAAGCAATGGAAATTCCTAATATAATTCCAATAATTCCACCCACCAAAGAAACTGTTATTGACTCCACGATAAATTGTACTAAAATATCAGCTCTTTTCGCGCCAACTGCTCTCCTGACTCCAATTTCTCTAATTCTCTGACTGACAGCAATAAGCATTATATTCATAATGCCAACCCCACCTACAATGAGAGAAATTATTCCGATCGCAAGCAAGAAATATCTAAGAACATCCGTTATATCGCCGACCAGTCCTAATGCAGTTGCTTGGTCTCGTATGGTAAAATCGTCATCCGAAGGATTATCGATATCGTGTTGGTCACGTAATGTTGCAGCGATATTAGCCTTTAATGGTTTAATTGATTTTTCATCAATAGCTTTCAAGCGAATCAGCGCCAGGTGATTAATTCCTAAGATTAATTTTTGCGCAGTTTTAAGTGGCACTGTTACTGATCCATCTTGATCAGTAACTCCCATTGCAGAAGAACCTCTTTCTTTAAAAACTCCAATAACAGTAAAATTCTGATCTTTTATTTCAATAACCTTATCAAGAGGACTTCTTCCAGCAAAAAGATCTTTGGCTATCGTGCTCCCCAGGACCACAACCTTCGACATATTACGCTCCTCATCCTTAGTGAAGAACCTTCCTTTTTCCAATGATGCATTTTCAACCTCAATATAACTAGCTGTTGTTCCAAGGAAACTTCTGGTCAAATCTTCTGTATCACTCTCAACCTTAACTGTTCCCATGACATATCCAGCCGCGGCTTGCACATCAGGAAGTTTATTTTTTTTTCTCAATTCTTCTAAATCATCATACGTCAAAGATGTAATAGCTATACCAAACATTGCTGCGGGAGGACCGTCATCATTTGAGCCACCCGGGATAACTACAATTAAATTTGACCCGATATTTCTAATTTGATCCAAAATCAATTCTTGTGCAGAAAGTCCTACTGAAAAAATAATAATTACAGCAGCGACACCAATAACAATTCCAAGCACTGTTAAAAACGACCGCACTTTGGATGCGATCAGATTTTTCAAAGAAATTTTCACAGCTCCTGCTGTCGTGTATAAAAGCCACATACTCTTCTCTGTGATAAATAACTTATTTCAAACGCTCTCCGTTCTTTGCAATTAAACGACTCCCTGTTGTCTTATCGCTACTGATTTTTCCATCAACGACATAGATAATCCTTTTTGCATGCTTAGCTGTTTGAGTTTCATGAGTCACTAGGATAATCGTCTTTCCTTCATTATTAAGATTTTGCAAGATTTTCATTATCTGCGTTCCAGATTTTGAATCTAGGTTTCCTGTTGGCTCATCTGCAAAAATAAGATCTGGATCATTTACAAGAGCTCTGGCAATAGCAACTCTTTGTTTTTCACCACCAGAGAGTTGGTTCGAAAAATGATCAATTCGATGCTCAAGATCAACCGCTTTCAATGCTTTTAAAATTTTTGCTCTGTTCTCTTGTGCGTTAGTTTTCCGATGATCATATAGAAGTGGGAGTTCCACATTTTCATACACGGTAGTTTTTGAAAGTAAATTGAAAGATTGAAAAACAAAACCTATATTTACATTCCTAAGGTTTGCCGTGTCATCGTCAGAGAGATCGCTAGCATTTCTGCCAGTTAAAAAATACTCGCCCTTTGTTGGCTGATCCAATAGGCCTAGCATTTGCATTAATGTTGATTTCCCACTACCAGAAGGTCCCATAATTGCAACAAATTCTCCTCTTTCTATTTCAAAAGAAACACCTCTGATAGCTAGAGTTTTAACTTCATCAGTCTGATAGGTTTTATGCAAGTTTATCACTTGAATCAATTTCGACATTTTGCTTGTAAAATACTATTTTTTAGTTGGATCGTTTACAAAAACAATAACTTTATCACCAGAGGAAATACCAGAAACAATCTCTATTTCTCCGTCATCTCCACGTAAGCCAGCTTCTACTTCAACTGTTTTCACTTCATTATCACCGATTAAAATGTCTACATATTGTTTATCATCTTCCGTTCTCAGGGCTCTTCTTGGAATCACAAGTACATTGCCTTTTTCAGCTGTGTGTATGTCAACATCCCCACTCATACCTTCCCTTAAACGTATATCTACGTCAGATAATCGTAATTTAACTTTGTAATAAACAACATCTTGAATTACTGTTGCTGCTGGTTCAATTTCAATTACCTTTGCTTCGAATTTTTCACTTTCTTCGAAAGCATCAAATGTCACAGTTGCATTTTGTTCAAGTTTCACTTTTACAATATCAGACTCTGGAATATCTGCTTCCAAGGTAAAATCAGAAGAAAGAATTTTACCAAAAACACTGTTCATCGATGTTCCTAGGACTTCTCCTTTTTTATAATTCATTTGTGCAACTGTTCCGTTTATCGGCGAGACTAAGGTCGCTTTTTGTAAATTAGCTAAAGCTGTTTGGCGTGTTGCTCTTGCACTCTCAACCGCAGCATCTTTGCTTCTTTTTGTATAGTTTGACTCCGCAGTCTCTATGCCCTCTTTTGCACTCTTAACTGAACTTTCAGCAGAAACAATCGATAAATCACGTGCCTTTTTTGCAGACTCCACACCCTCTTCAGCGCTATGCTTGGCAATATTTGCTGAATTCAAGGTAAGTTTTGCGCTTTTTGTCAATGAATCACCCGCTCCATTATCGCTTAATACTTGTGCGTAATATTCCTGGGCATCCTCGTAATTACTCTTTGCATCTTCGTATGCCCTCTCGGCTGCATCAACTCTTTGATCCTCCAAGTCTTCGGTCTCTTCTAGAATATCTTTAGCGTTCTCTTTTTTTTGTTCCGCTTCTCTTATAAGATCATTGCTTGCACCAGAATTTGCTAGAGCTTGAGCCAATGCAGCATCTGCGCGCCTCAAGTCTTGTTCAAACGCAATGTCATCAATCATTGCAATTGTTTCGCCAACTGCAATTTTCTTTCCAACATATGTATTTATGGATTTAATCCTTCCGACGGTTTCAAAGTTCAGCATAACTTCTTGTTTAGACTCGAGGTCAGCTGTTACGGATACTGTTTGTTCTACAGAGCCCATAGTTGCTACCTCGGTTTCATAAGTGATTAAATCTTTCTTCCCTGCAAAAAAGATTTTGTATCCAATGCCAATAATAATAACCGTCGTCACTGTTATGATGATTTTTTTTCTCGTTGTCATTTTTCTGTTTTAAATATTTTCGCTAATACTTCTTTTATATTCTACTATTTATTTTGTTTATTCACAAATAACTCAACAGTATTCTTCATCAGCATTGCAACTGTGACTGGACCAACACCACCAGGAACTGGGGTAATTGCACTAACAACTTTTTTTGCAGCTTCAAAATCAACATCACCAAAAAGCTTCCCATCTTCTCTGTTAATTCCAACATCAATCACAACAGCGCTTTTCTTAAACATTCCCTCTCCGATAAGATGTTTTTTTCCGACAGCCACGACTAAGATATCTGCCCAACGTGTATGAATCCCAATATCTCTTGTTTTCTCATGACAAACTGTCACAGTCGCTCCCCGATCCACCAGAAGCATAGTCACTGGCTTGCCTACAATGTTCGAATTTCCTACAACAACAGCATTCTTACCTTCTATTTCAATTCCATAAACGTCAAGGATCTTCATGACCGCCATTGGAGTGACGGGAGAAACTACAACGCTAGTTTCTCCATATTCACTGAATCTTCCAAAATTGCTACAACATAAACACTCAACATCCTTCTTTGGAGTTATACTATTCAAAACATCTCTCTCTGAAATATGCCTTGGTAAAGGCAATTGAACTAAAATAGCATCTGTACTTGGATCATTATTTAGTGTTTCCACTTCTGTTAATAGATCTTGCTCCGAAATGTCTGTCGGTAGCTCAACTTGAACAGACTCAATTCCAACCTCCTTACAAGCTTCAATTTTCTTTTTAACATAAATCCTACTTGCGGAGTCATCTCCAACAAAAACAATTACTAGAACTGGTTTCTTTTCAAAAGAGGAGATTCTTTCTCTTGTTTCCCCGTTAATAATATCAGCGACTTTTTTTCCTTTTAAAATCTCCATCAAATTCCTTTTTTTAGCTTTATTTATTCTAATCTCACCAGACTCTACAAACTAGGGACTGGAAATTTCGCACACATTTGTCTAATTTCTTTTTTGATCCCATTTAACTCAGCCTTATCTTCCCTATTTAAAATTGCTAAATCAATCAAATTAACAATATTTTTAATCTCTTTGACACCTATTCCCCTGGAAGTAGCAGCTGGTGTTCCAAATCTTACACCAGAAGGATTCATTGGTGGATTTGGATCATTCGGAATAGTGCTACGGCTAACTGAAATCCCAACTTCTTCTAATATTCTTTCCGCATCTTTTCCACTTATCCCTTTACTTGTCATATCAACAACTAAAAGGTGGTTGTCAGTGCCACCAGAAACAACGCTATAACCTTTTTCGATAAATTCAGCTGCCATTATCTTTGCATTCTCGATGACCTGCTTGGCATGTTCCTTAAAATTATCTTGTAGGGCCTCGCCAAAAGCCACTGCTTTCGCAGCAGTAATGTGGTCATGTGGACCACCTTGCATTCCTGGAAAAACAGCTCTGTCAACTTGCTTCGCAAATTTTTCTTTACACATAATCATTGCGCCGCGAGGGCCTCTTAGAGTTTTGTGTGTCGTTGTTGAAATAACATCGAAAAATGGCACTGGATTTTCCATTTGACCAGCCGCGATGAGCCCTGCCGTGTGAGCAATGTCAGCAAATGTATATGCACTAACTTCATCGGCAATCTCCTTGAACTTTTTCCATTCAATTTCTCGAGAGTATGCGCTGTACCCGGCCACAATCATTTTTGGTCGCTCTCTTAATGCCATCTCTCGAACCTTTTCCATATCTATTTTTCCAGTTTTTTCATCTACTTCATATTGAACAAAATCATAGAGCATCCCAGAGAAATTTACTGGGTGACCATGAGAAAGATGTCCTCCGTGGTCAAGTTTTAGACCCATTACTTTGTCTCCTGGTTTTAAAAATGCAAAATAAACTGCAGCATTAGCTGGTGATCCTGAAAGTGGTTGGACATTAACATGCTCTGCTCCAAAAATCTCCTTGGCTCTTTTAATTGCAGTGTTTTCGACATCATCAATGATTTGGTTTCCTCCATAATATCGGTGTCCTGGATATCCTTCAGAGTATTTATTCGTCAAAACTGTACCCATTGCCTCCAATACTGCTTTTGAGACATAATTCTCTGATGCAATAAACTCTAATTCCTCTTTCTGCCTCATCTCTTCTGCTCTTATGATTTCCATCACCTCAGGATCTTGTTTTTCTAAATTTTTATAATTCAACATTGATATTTTTTTATCTATTTATATTCAAACTAAGCTAAGTAAGGATGTCTTACTTTTTCCAAAAATCGATTCAACCCTCTGGAACTTTCCTTATTTTGCCACAATAATAAATAAAGTCTTGTTCGTCTTCTTGGAATTTTTGATTTTTTGTGCCTAGTTACAACATGTTTTGCTTATTTAATGCTAAAAAAATAATGCCACCAATAATAATAATTTTCTCTGTGTACAACAAGTTCAGTTTCTTTCTCTGTTGCTTTTGAAATACCCTCCTCCTCTAAGAAGCCTTCTTTTACCAAAACCATTTGTTCCCCTTCCTTAATTAAATTCAACTTATCTTTTGCTTCTTTTTCCTTAAAATCATCCGTCTTTAGATAACCTATTAATTCATTTAAGTCTTGATTTTCTCCCTCTAATCGGTTGATCTGCAACTGAAATTTTGAAATCTCCTCATTTATTCCATTCTGTTTCTTTGCTTGATGAGACATTCTAAGGACAACAAAAACAAAAATGACTATTAATATAAGAACGATGAGGGATAAAAAAACTTTTTTCCCCCTTGTTCCTGTGTCACACCCGTTTCTTTTGTTTTGCGCTCTTACAATTTCAGTTTTCCTCATTTTCAATTTTTTACCGCCCTAAAGTTTCTAAAAATGGTGCTATCGTGAACCCTACCATACCCAAAGCTGCTAATACTGAAATGATAATCCAAAGAACCCGAATTTTCTTTTTCGTACTTTTTAACATAATTTTGACAACGTTAGATTCTCTTTATTTTTTAACTTCTTGTCCCTTAACATACTATCTAGTATACAACATAAATCTCTCTAGGAAAAATTGCAACTAATAAGTTGGTTTTTCAAAAATCCAAGCAATCCAAATCACCATTGACTTTGTGCCTTTAGATGCTACAATATTACTTAGTTAATTTGATTAAATATTACGATAGTATGCCAAAGCGAACTTACCAACCAAAAAGCAGAAGGAGACTAAGAAGACACGGTTTTCTTAAGCGATCTGCTACTCAAAATGGACGAAATGTTTTAAAAAGCAGAAGACAAAAAGGAAGAAAGAAATTATCTGTATAGTTTTCACAAAGACCGCAAGCTTGAAGGTCTGCTTTTTACTTCTTTACTTCAATTAAACAATGTTACCTTTAGAGAATCGCCTAAAAAATTCATCTGAAATCAAGAAGGTCTTTGAGGGCGGAAAATCGGCACGGAACGATTTTTTATTTTTAAGGTTTAATTGCAATAATTCACAATATTCTCGCATAGCCTTTAGCGTTGGATTAAACCACTCTAAAAGCGCTGTAAAAAGAAACCGAACAAAGCGATTACTGAGAGTTGCCGCAAAGCAACTTCTTGATAGAATAAAACCAGGATTCGACATTGTTATTTATATTAAAAATGTTACACCAGAGAATGTGGAAGGAGAAAAAATAACGCACTGTCTAAAAAAAGCACTGGCTTTTGCTAAGATTCTAAAACAATAAAAAATTAAAATGGGACTTATTAAATCAGCTTTCTCAATATTGATATTCCAACCACTACTCAATTTATTGATCGTACTTTATGTTATGATGCCAGATTTCGGCATAGCGATTATTTTGTTCACTATCATCACCAAACTTGCACTTTTGCCTTTGACGAAAAAATCAATTGAATCGCAAAAAGCAATGCAAGATATCCAACCCGAGCTTAAAAAACTTCAAAAGAAGTATAAGGACGATAAAGCAAAGCTTGGACATAAATCAATGGAACTCTACAAAAAGCACGGGGTTAACCCTGCTGGCGGATGCCTTCCGATTATCATCCAAATGATTTTTATCATCGCATTATTCCAAGTTCTAAGGCTTACGCTAGATTCCTCCCCCGAAGCAATTAACCGAACATCTGAACTTTTGTATGGCTTTGTGAAAAACCCTGGAGCACTAAATCCTATTGCATTTGGATTTTTCGATTTAAATAAACCAAGTATTCCACTTGCAATTGTCGCGGCTGGGCTGCAATTTGTTCAGTCTAAGATGATGATGGCAAAAAACAAAAAAGAACAAGCAGAGCGAGAGAAAAAAAATGGAGCCGAAGAAAAGAAAGATGATGAACCAGACTTCTCAACCATGATACAAACACAAATGGTATACATGGGACCAATTATGACATTAATTATCGGAGTTAAATTTGCTGGTGGACTAATTCTTTATTGGACAATTTCAACGATGATTATGATTATCCAACAATACTATGTTCTACGGGAAGAAAAAAAGGAGAGTAAGTTAAATTAGTAGTTTGGAAAAAATTAAGATTTATAAAAATTAATTATATACCGAATATGAAACTTGAAGAGAAAAAGAAATTGATAGAAGAAACAACCAAGGAACTTTTAGAAAAAATGGGATTTCAAGCAACGGTCTATATTGCAACCAATGTTTCAACCTCGGAAGAAGAAACTTCTGAAGAAAATCCAATCTCTGTAGAGCTTCAGTTAACTGATTCAAAATATTTGATTGGTAAATATGGTGTCAATCTTTCAGCTTTGCAACATATTTTACGCGTGATTATTAGAAATAAAACAAAAGAAAGAATCAATTTCAACGTTGATGTGAATAATTATCGTGAAGAACAAAAACAAGCGATTATTGCGCTTGCCAATGAAATGGGAGAAAAGGTTAGAATGGAAAAGAAATCAGCTATGCTTCGCTCAATGAATGCATATGAAAGAAGGATTGTTCATGTTGAGTTGGAAAAAATGGACGGAGTTCTCACGGAAAGCGTTGGTGAAGGAGAAGACCGAAAAGTTATTATCAAGCCAACTTCCATTGGAGATGAGTTTGATCTCTAAAATAAAACTAAGTTTTCAAATAAAAAAATGTCCGTTTCCAGGAAAATAATCTACAACGTTACGGCATCCTCAATATCAAAGGTAATAACTACTGTTATTGCTCTGGTTAACATTGGTCTTATCACAAGATATTTAGGCCAAGAGATGTTTGGTAATTATGTCGTTGCTTTGGCTTTTTTCTTGCTTTTTACTGCGCTCGGAGATTTTGGAATATACCAAACAACAACAAGGGAAATTTCCCGCCCAGGTGCAAAAGAGGACGAGATAGTGAATAATGCAATAGGGCTTAGAATCACAATCTCCTTAGCAGTCATTGCAATTTCACCTATTTTTATTTGGCTTTCATCTTATTCAAATGAACTTAAAATTGCGCTGGGGATTGTTTTGTTTGCATTCTTCTTTGCATCCTTCACTCAACTTTTAATTGGGCTCTTCCAAAAAAGACTGTTGATGGATCGCGTGGCTCTTGTTGAAATGTTTGGCAAAGTATTGCAGTTAGCGCTAGTTGCAATCGGCGTAAAAATGGATTTGGGATTTAATTTTATAGTTGGGACACTTTTAGTCACAATGTTTTTTAATTTTATCGTGATCTTTTGGTTAGCAAAAAAGTTTGTTAGGTTTAAACCTTCTTTTGATATCGCCTATTGGAAAAAATTTCTTTATCAGTCCTTCCCAATCGGACTTTCCGTGTTTGTTTCCTTTATCTACTTTAAAGCAGATTCAATCATACTTTCTTGGCTCAAACCATCAGCTGATGTCGGTCTTTATGGCGCTGCATACAAAGTGATTGAAAATCTGAGTTTTTTTCCAGGAATGATTGTAGGCCTGACAATGCCCATTATCTCGTATAATATTTTTTCAAATCGCAAAAAATTTGAAACCATTGTCAATAAAAATTTCAAGATATTCTTGATACTAGTTATTCCGATTCTGATTGGGACACAAGTGCTAGCAGAGGATATAATTAATCTAATCGCTGGTTCAGAATTTGCAAGTTCTGCTAACATTCTGAGAATTGTAATCATCTCATTGGTGTTTATCTTCTTTGGACAACTCTTTAATAGCATCCTGATCGCTGCCAAATTGCAAAAGAAACTACTTTGGGGACTTTTATTTTGTGCTGTTTTAAATGTCTCTTTAAACTTTCTATTTATCCCAAAATTCTCCTATCTAGCAACTGCTTATATTTCAGTTTTAACTGAATTCTTTGTTGTACTTATTGGTGGAGTATTGATTTATAAAAACCTTAAATTCTTTCCAAAATTTGAAAGATTTCCGTCAATTATTCTTTCGGGAATTATTTTGTGGATTTTCCTTGAAACAACAAAAAATTCTCTCTCCTTCGCTACTATTGTAATACTTAGTCCGATTGTATACTTCACGGCAACAATCATCTTAAAAGCAATTTCAAGGGAAGAAATTGTATTACTCTTGAAAAAAGATCATCGTGAAAAAGCAAAAAAATAGCGATTTAGAGATGGTTATCACAGTAATCATAATCACCCATAATAACGAAACAACTATTCAGGATTGTCTAAATTCTGTTTTTAAAAATCCTACTCCCGGTTTTCAAAAAAAAATTGTTGTTATTGATAACGATTCGCAAGACGGGACTCCAAAAATTCTAAATGGACTTAAGCATGATCGGCGAATATCAAAAATAATTCTAAATAGCTTCAATGATGGATTTGGAAAAACCATCAATACATTCATTGAGCAAGCACAAAAAAGAAAAGCTAGGCCTTCGGACTTCTTTTTTATTTTAAACCCAGATACAACACTAGAGTCGACTGCTCTAAGTCGACTGCTTGAAGCTGCCACTAATAAGAAACACTTGGGACTCTTGTCTTGCACTATCGTTCATCCCAAAACAAAAAAGGTTTTATTTAAGGAAGGGAGTATTGATTTTCTTCGTTTTAGAACTACCCATACAGCCCCAGGAGCATTTCAAGCAAGCTATGTGACTGGTTGTGCATTATTAATCAGTAAATCCCTCCTTCAGAAGATTGGAGCGTTTGATCCCAATTTTTTCTTATACTACGAAGATGCTGACTTTTCGAAAAGAACTTTAGATGCTGGAATGGAAATTGCTACCGAAAGTTCTGCTCTTTGCTATCACGAGGAATCCCACTCTGCCACATCAGAAACAAAAGATTACTTTTTAACCAGAAATGCTTTGTATTTTTTCCATAAACACTACTCATTCTTCGCACTTCCCTATTTTTGGGCAGTATTTTCCGTAAGACTTATTTATCATAAATATTTCTCAAAAAAACAAGTTGTGCTTTACGCCATGCAAGATTTTTGGAAAAATTAAAAATCATTTTCAACTATTTAGGTTGCTCAAACAGACATTTCCTTTATAATAAAGACATCTTATAAAAAACATTAAAAATATAATTAATAAAAAAATGACAAGGAGCCATTTCAATACAACTTTTTTGTTTCTATTAATTGCGTTTTCTGGATACGGTGCCTATATGCTTTTCAAGCCATTCCTTCTAGCACTTTTAATAGCCTTTATTCTCTCTCAATTGTTTAAAAAATATTACTTGAGATTCACTAAATTTTTCGGAAAGAGAAAATCCTTGGGATCCTTTGCGACTTGCGGAATGATTCTTGTGATTATAATTATTCCCTTGATTTTTGTTTCCAGCCTTATTGTTTCAGAGGCAAATGATCTGTATAATCTTATTGAAAAGAATCATTTCATTGAGAAAGTAACCAACGGTGAGTTAACAATCCCAATCTTGGAAATAAAGATCACAAATAACAATATTCATAGTATTATAGGAACTGATAAATTCATGGACGGAGTAAAAGATGCAGGCGGATTCATTGCATCACTTGTTAAAAGCGCATATCAAAGCACGAGCCAGTTAATGTTCATGATGTTTGTTATGTTTTTTGCATTGTATTATCTCTTTAAAGATGGCGATCAGATAATCAAAAAAATGATGCAGATTAGTCCATTGAAAAATAGACAGGAAAAAGTTTTAATTAACAAGTTTGTTGAAATTTCACGTGCAACATTGAAAGGGACACTTGTGATTGCCTTGTTGCAAGGAACTCTAACAGGTCTTTTGTTGTGGGCGCTTGGGGTTTCTTCTGCAGCTCTTTTGGGAGTAGTCGCGGTGTTCTTTTCCCTTATTCCGATGCTTGGACCAGTTTTTGTTTGGGCGCCAGCTGCAATAATCCTTCTTTTGATGGGTCAGATATGGCAAGGGGTTGTGCTTATTATTTTTGGAACATTTGTTATTAGCTTAATTGATAACATTCTGCGACCAAAGCTTGTCGGAAACGATTCTGGGTTACACCCTCTCTTGATTTTCATTTCGACTTTTGGAGGTCTAGCATTGTTTGGGCTTATTGGATTTCTAATAGGGCCAGTAATAATTGCAATGTTTGTTGCAATTTTGCATATCTATCAAACTGAATTTAAGGAAGATTTACAAGAGTTCAATAAATAACCTTTTTTCATGGAAATATCAGAAGAAGACAAGATTTGCTTAGGGAAACAATTCTCAATCAAAGAATCTGGAGAAGAGATCGGCAGAGCCTCTTTATACTTAGTTCATAATAATTTGCACTCTAGACCATTTGCTTTCCTAGAAGATGTTTTCATTCATGAGTCCAGGAGAGGAAGTGGGCTTGGCACCAAACTAGTAGACCTTGTTATCAAAAGAGCAAAAGAATTAAATTGCTATAAATTAATAGCAACCAGTAGAAATTCTAAGCCAAAAGTTCATAGATTATACAGAAAGATTGGCTTTGAAGATTATGGAAAGGAATTTAGAATCAATCTATAAAAAGACTAGAGAAACTTATAACAAAAAACGGCACTTAAGGCCGTTTTTTGTTATAACACTAACTAGTTGAAATCTTAACTATACCACTAAGATTAAATAGTTTCTGTTGGTGCTAATGCTACGAAGTCACTTTCAATAGAGTCGTGATTCTCAAGTGCAACCATTTCAGCTCTTCTTTTTGCAAAACCAGTTCCCGCAGGAATTAATTTTCCTAAAATTACATTCTCTTTCAAACCTCGCAAGTAATCAATCTTTCCTTGGGTGGAAGCATCAATTAAAACTTTTGCTGTTTCTTGAAATGATGCAGCTGAAAGGAAACTATCTGTTGAGAGTGCTATTTTTGAAATTCCAAGCACTAATTGTTCACCAGCAGCTTCTTGTTTTTTCTCTTCCCTTATATTGTTGTTCATTTCTACAAACTTTGCTTTCTCAACAATATCTCCAGCAAGCAATTCTGTGTCACCTGGATCTGAAACTTTGACTCTAGATAGCATTTGTCGAATAACGATTTCGATGTGCTTGTCATTGATTCCTTCACCCTGTGTTTGATAAATTTCCTGAACTTCACAAATAATATATCGATGAAGAGCTTCTCCTCCGCCAACTTTAAACAATTTCTTAAGATCAAGGTGTCCTTCTGAAAGTACTTGCCCTTTTGTAACTAAGTCTCCTTTTTCGACTTTTGCGTTCATAACAGCTGGAATCGCATATTCTTTTTCTTCAATCTTCTTAACTTTTCCAGTCTGAGCCTTTCGCAATGTAATGATTTTTTGCTTCTTATTTTCAACAATATCTTCTATTGTTCCATCAACTTCAGCGATCATAGCTTCTGCTTTTGGAATTCTTGCTTCGAAAATTTCCTCAACACGAGGCAAACCTTGTGTAATATCAGTTCCAGCAACACCACCAATATGGAAAGTACGCATTGTTAGCTGTGTTCCAGGTTCTCCAATGGCTTGGGCTGCGATTGTTCCAACAGCTTGACCAAGATTAACAAGAACATCTCTTCCAAGGTCCTTACCATAACATTTCTGACAAACGCCTCTTCTGGTTTGACATGTTACTAGACTCCTAATTTTCACTCTTACAACTTTAACATCTTCAATTACTTGAGCTTGAGCTGCGTCAACAAGTTCATTTTTCCCAACTATCTTTTTTCCTGTCTTTGGATCTTTCACAATTTCGAGTGTCGTTCGTCCTTCAACGCGTGTCGCGAATCCTTGTCCGATTTGGTCAGAGTCTTCTCGATATAGATAAGCTCCTACTGTATCACCACAATCTTCTTCTGTAATTACAACATCCTGTCCAACATCGACCAAACGACGTGTTAGATATCCAGCGGTTGCAGTTCGAAGAGCTGTATCAGCCATACCTTTTCGAGCACCATGAGTAGAAATAAAATATTCCAACACATCATAGCCACCTTTCAAAGAACCTTTAATTGGCAATTCGATAGTCTCCCCTGTTGGTCCAGCAACTAAACCTTTCATTCCAGTCATCTGAACAACAACAGCCTCAGAACCTCGAGCCTTTGAATGAATCATTGCGTGAATTGAACCATCTTTGTCAATTGCATCAACCACCATTTCAGTGATCTTGTCCTTCGTTTCATTCCAAATCTTAATCACTTTTGTTTTTCGTTCAGCATTTGTCAAAAGACCCATATCATACTGAGCTTGAACTTCTTCAACTTTCTTATCAGCTGCTTCAAAAGTTTTTTGCTTATCCTTAGGTTCCTGAAAATCATCCATCCCCAAACTAATTCCCGATTGAGTAACATATTCAAACCCAAGGTTTTTCAATTGATCAACAAAGATAGCAGTTGCGTCTGTTCCATCGTTTTGTAAAAACCCAGCAACCAATTCTTTCAAATCTGTCTTTGTTAACTTTTTATTAACAAATCTAAGTTTTTCAGGAAGAATATCATTGATCAAAACTCTCCCAGCTGAAGTTTCTATTTTCCCCTCTTCTCGATATAGATTAATCTTAGCTCGCAAATCAATAATTTCCATTTGATATGCTCTTATCACATCTCCCATTGATGAAAATGATTTACCTTCACCTTTAACTCCAGGAATGATAGTCGTCATATAATATGCTCCCAAAACAATATCTTGTGAAGGAACTGTAATCGGATCACCACTTGATGGTTTAAGTAGATTTTTGCTAGAAAGCATAATCTCTGCACTTTCTTTTCTTGCTTCAGCAGTCAAAGGAACATGAACAGCCATTTGATCACCATCGAAGTCAGCATTAAAGGCTGTACAAACAAGTGGATGGACTCTAATAGCTTTTCCCTCAATTAGTACTGGTTGGAAAGCTTGAATTGAAAGTCTGTGCAAAGTTGGGGCACGATTAAGTAATACATAGTGATTACCAATAATGTTATCCAACATTTCATATGCCTCTTCTCTTTCAGCATCAACCATTCGTCCTGCAGTTCGCACGTTATGAGCATGCTCTTTATCAATCAGTTGATTGATAATAAAAGGTTTAAATAACTCCAATGCCATCTTCTTCGGAATTCCACACTGGTGAAGTTTCAGTTTTGGTCCAATAACAATTACTGATCTCCCAGAATAATCCACTCGTTTTCCAAGCAAATTTTGTCTAAATCGACCTTGCTTTCCTTTTAACATATCGGAAACTGATTTCAATGCTCTTCTTTGTCCAGTTGAAGCAGCTACTTGCGCTTGTGATCTTCTTGAACTGTTGTCAATTAAAGCATCAACTGCTTCTTGCAACATTCTCTTTTCATTTCGTTGAATCACCTCGGGAGCGCCAAGATCAATCAATTTTCGAAGACGGTTGTTCCGGTTGATAATCCTTCGGTAAAGATCATTCAGATCGCTAGTAGCAAAGCGTCCACCATTTAATTGCACCATCGGTCGGAGGTCTGGTGGAATTACAGGGATAACCTTAAGCATCATCCACTCAGGTTTGATTTTTGCATTTAAGAATCCTGCTAGAACTTTCAATCTCTTTGCTAATCTCTTTTTATCAGAAGTTTCTCCATTTACGATTTTTTCGCTCAAAGCTGCTACTTCCTTTTCTAAGTCAAGTTCTTTTAGAAGTTGGAAAATTGCTTCCGCTCCAATTGAGGCTTCGAATACATGGCCGAAGTTTCTTGAAACACTGTGATAATCAATCTCAGAAAGTGTTTGTTTTTTATGAAGACTTTTCAATCCTTCTTTCGAGGCTTGATAGATTGCCTTTACTTCTTCTTTCTCAGTTTCACCTTCAGCACTTTTTTGATTTAGCTTATATTCGCTTTCAAGATCCTTTAAAGCTTCTATTCTACCCTCTTCATCAACTGAGACAACAATATAGCTAGCAAAATAAACGATCCTTTCAAGTTCTTGCACTGACATGTCTAACGCCAATCCAATTCTAGAAGGAACACTTCGTAGAAACCAAATATGCGACACTGGAACTGCCAATTCAATGTGTCCCATTCTTTCTCGTCTCACAATAGACTTTGTGATTTCAACACCACATTTGTCACAAACAATACCCTTATATCGGATTCTTTTATATTTCCCACAATAACACTCCCAGTCCTTTGAAGGTCCGAAAATCTTTTCACAAAAAAGTCCGTCCTTTTCGAATCTCTGAGTTCTGTAGTTAATTGTTTCTGGTCTCATGATTTCTCCGTGTGACCATTCAAGAATTTTTTCAGGTGAAGCAATTTTCAATTGCACTGCACTAAAATCTGAAATTCTCGTTATATTTTCTGTCATCGAGTTTTGCTATTAAAGTTAAAGTTAAGTAAATTTATTTTTCAAAAGATTTTTCTTCCAAACCAGTCTCATCGTCTCTTTTAATTCTTTCGTTTTTCTTGAGATTAGTTTTTGATTCCAATAAATTTACTTCTAGTGCAAGAGCTTTGAGCTCATTAACCAAAACATGGAATGCTGCAGGAATATTCGGTGGCTTAATTGGCTCACCCTTAATGATTGACTCATAAGCCCTGGAACGACCAAGTACATCATCGGACTTGATTGTAAGCATCTCTTGAAGTGTGTGTGCTGCACCATATCCTTCAAGCGCCCAAACTTCCATTTCTCCAAATCTCTGTCCTCCAAATTGAGCTTTACCACCAAGAGGCTGTTGTGTAATCAACGAGTATGGTCCGATAGATCTCATATGCATCTTATCTTCAATCAAATGATTCAATTTCATAATATACATATAACCAACCATTGTTTTCTCCGTGAATGGTATTCCGGATTTCCCACTAACTAATTGAATCTTTCCATCTTCAGGAAGTCCAGCCTTTCTCAGTTCCGCCTTGATTTGATTAGCAGTTACACCATTTAGAGATGGTGAAGCTGCTTTATATCCAAGTACTTGAGCGGCCCAACCAAGATGAGTTTCAAAAATCTGTCCAAGATTCATACGAGAAGGTACACCGAGTGGAGTCAAGATAACATCTACAGGAGTTCCGTCAGGAAGATATGGCATGTCCTCCATCGCTGCAACTTTTGAAATTACACCTTTATTACCATGTCGACCAGCAAGTTTGTCACCCACTGAAATCTTTCTAAGCTGTGCTACTGAAATTTGAATCTGTTGAATAACGCCAGCTTGAAGCTTGTCTCCTTGTTCTCGTGAGAAAATTTTAATATCTACGATTTTTCCACTCTTTCCATGAGGCACATAAAGTGATGTGTCTTTTACATCTCGGGATTTTTCACCGAAGATTGCTCTAAGCAATCTTTCTTCTGCAGTCAAATCTCCTTCACCTTTCAATGTAACCTTTCCGACTAAAATATCGCCAGAAGAAACCTCTGCTCCAATTCGAATGATTCCTGTTTCATCAAGATTTTTTAATCTATCTTCACCAATATTCGGAATATCTCGAGTAACAACTTCCGGTCCAAGCTTTGTATCTCTAACGTCAACTGAGAATTCTTCAATATGCACAGAAGAATATCCATCTACGTGTCGCAGTCTTTCAGAAACAATAATAGCATCTTCGAAATTAAAACCTTCCCAAGGCATAAATGCCATCAGAACATTCTTTCCTAGTGCCAGTTCTCCATGATCGGTAGAGGCTCCATCAGCTAGCAGGTCTCCTTTTTTAACCATTTGACCTCGCATAACTCGAGGAACTTGGTTCATACTTGTAAATGCATTTGATTTTGCAAATGTTTGCAATGGATAACTGTGCCTTTTTGCTCTCTTGCCTTTTGCAGCCTTCTCTTTCAATACAATATGAGCACCATCAACTTCAACAATCTCGCCTTCCACTCCAGCCAAGACAACTTGTCCTGAATCAGCAGCTGCTTTATCTTCAAGCCCAGTCCCCACAAGTGGAGCATCTGGAACAATACAAGAAACGGCTTGTCGTTGCATGTTTGAACCCATAAGTGCACGATTGGCATCATCATGTTCCAAGAAAGGGATTAATGATGTCGCGACAGAAATACATTGTTTTGCAGAAACATCAACATAATCAACTTCCGTGGTTTCGATCTTTGTAGCTTCGGTGTGAACACGGGCCTCAACAATTTCTTCAATTAAGTTATCATATTCATCAATATCAATTCGCGCATGTGCAATATTGACCTGTTCTTCAGCAATAGCGTTCAGAAATCTAACTTCTCCAGTAATAAATGGGAGTACCTTGATTTCTTTATCAACGGAATTCTTTAGTTTCAATAAATCAGCCCCTTCAATCAACTTACCTTTGGCAAGTAAAACTTTTCCTGCAGAATCTTTTACGTCTTCCCTTGTGATTCTGTTCTCAGCTAGCTTATCATCAACCTTAACAGTCTTTTGCACAATTCTATAAGGAGTTTCGAGGAAACCATAGTCGTTGACTCTTGCATAGCAAGCTAGATGACCAACTAAACCAATGTTTGGACCTTCCGGTGTTTGTACTGGACAAATTCTCCCATAATGAGAATTATGAACATCTCGAACTTCAAATCCAGCTCTTTCCCTTGTTAGTCCTCCAGGACCCATCGCAGAGAGTCTTCTTTTGTGTTCAAGCTCAGCCAAAGGGTTCACTTGATCCATGAATTGTGAAAGTTGTGATGAAGAGAAAAATTCTTTAATTGAAGCCGCTACTGGACGAGGGTTTACTAGTTGTCCATGCACGACAGTAGTGACATCACAAGTACTCATTCGATCCTTAATATTCCTTACCATTCTTGCTAGACCAACTCGAACCTTGTTTTGAACAAGTTCACCAACGCCTCGTAAACGTCTGTTTCCAAGATGATCAATGTCATCAGGAATAGAGGAAGGGTCATTGCTAAGTCTAATAATCTCACCAATGATTTTAACTATTTCATCTTTACTCAAAATTCTATTCTCTTCTTTGTCTTCAGACTTATCCATATCCAATCGTAAGTTTAAACGATATCGTCCGACTCTTCCGAAGTCATATCTTTCGTTGCTGAAGAAAATTGAATCAACCATTTGTTTAGCATTTTCTGTTGTTGCTAAATCTCCTGGTCGCAATCTTTTGTAAATTTCTTTATAAGCCTCACCTGCTGTTGTTGCTGGATCTTTTGCAAGAGTTTCTTTTACCATCGCAACTTCACCATCATCAATGCCTTTGAAAGCTTTTAATATATCTTTTTCTTTTTCTAATCCAAAGACTCTCAAGAGAGAAGTTACTGGAATTTTTCTCTTTCGATCAATCTTAGCCCAAATTGCTCCGTCCATATCAGTCTCCATTTCAAGCCAAGCTCCTCTGTTTGGAATTACTTTTGCACCGAAAAGTTTTCTCCCCTTGGTGTACTCCATTGTGAAGAATGCTCCAGGGCTTCGAATCAACTGAGAAACAACAACTCTCTCAACACCGTTGATAATAAAAGTACCTCGATCTGTCATTATTGGAAAATCAGCAAGGAATATTTCTTGCTCCCTAACTTCACCAGTCTTCTTAATTAAAAGACTCGCTTGCGCTCGAAGAGGCGCATCATATGAAATATTTTTTTCTTTTGCTGTTAATTCATCATATTTTGGTTCATCTAAATAGCAATCACTGATTGCGAGTTCCATTTCATTTCCAGTGAAATCTTCTATAGGACAGATTTCTTTCAAAATCTCAGCAAGTCCTTCATTTAGAAACCATTGGTATGATTTTATTTGTGACTCAATTAGGTTTGGCAAAGAAACCATCGGTTGTTTTTGGAAAAACTTTCTTTTTGACAAACTTGAGTGTGAACTAAACTTTGACTTCACTACGAGATCCTTTTTGACTTTTTTCATATTAGCGCAATTTGATTATTGATTATTTTCTTGGTACACAAAAAATAATCAGTTCTACTGATTAATATATAAACTTAACTATTTTTTTCGGTCATTGCTTCTCTTAGCATTGAGAAAAGAGATCAATTGTATTATACGGGCCAATAAATGGCCTTTTGTTCCTGTCGCAAATTGTTCGGACGAATAAAACCAGACAAAAAACCTACGCTTATTTGTTTTTTGCAGTTTTATTATACATATATACAAGACGGTAAAAACCAAAAACACACAAATGTTTTTGCATTCAACCATCTTTGATTTAACAAGTTTATTTTACACGCCAGATTCTTTCTTGTCAAGCACTTTTTTTGCTATGATAATGAATATTCCATCATCCTTGCAACAACTTTCGCAATTCGTGCTGAAGTGTACGATTCATTATCAGACTCCACTTTAATATTTGGATCAATATCATTAATCTTGAGCTTGTTTCCGCTCA